>Ga0116144_10000013_pt1 | contig 236753 bp, 199 predicted proteins | sample AD_UKC035_MetaG_FD_89746 | JGI IMG/M metagenome (GOLD analysis project Ga0116144, IMG submission 89746) | Active sludge microbial communities of municipal wastewater-treating anaerobic digesters from USA - AD_UKC035_MetaG | ecosystem: Engineered > Bioreactor > Anaerobic > Digestate | place...
ACCCCGCTCCGCATCCCCCCCCCGTCAAAACAAAGCATTCTCCTTTAGGGGTCAAGTGAAAAAGCCCCGCGCCTCTGCGTGACACCCACCCCCCCCCAAAAAAAAACATCTCCCACACCCGGCAAGTTACCTCAACCCACTGTTTTTATTATTCTCCTTCAACATACCGGCAAACGTACCCACCAGCATAGTAACATTACTTAAAACCCACAGCCAGTAACCCGCCTTATAAGAAACTATTTGCTGATGCTGCCCTGTTTCGCTGGCATGTATAGAATCAAAAAGCAAAAACCATAAAGAAATAAGCGTTGCCCCTACACTAAACCACATTGACCATTTTAACTTGGTTTTAAAAGTTAGCCACGATGCAATCAATAAAGGATTAGCAAGCCACACTAACCCTGCACCACCCGAAAAAACCGCAAACCATCCCAATAGCAATACCATTATAGAATCGGCACAGGTAGATGTGGTGCAATAACATTTTTGAGTTAACGATAAAACAAATAATAGCTGGCTGGTAATGATATATGGATTGCGGAGTTTCTCTTTTAAATTCATACCAAGATATATTGCTGTATATTTAAAAAATACCGTTACTGTTTGTTACACTATCTGGCGGCAATGGCTCATTTGGCAAAATCAGCTTAAGCGCCTCGCCCTTTAAAATAACCTGCGGTTGCAGGTTTAAAGTATCAAAAGAAGTAATCCATGTTTTAGATAACATGCGGTTTGTTATCAGTTTATAATAAGAGCCAAGGTAAGGCTTTAGCTTTCCTTCCTTATCAAAATTATATTTAAAATACTTAGGTCGCGGAATTATGCTCGACAGGTAAATACTTTCAGCCAGCGAAAGTTCCGAAGGATGTTTCGCAAAATAAAATTCGGCAGCTTGTTTTATTCCGTAAATGCCGGGCCCCCACTCAATAGCATTTAAGTAAATTTCAAACATGCGCTCCTTACTGCAAATGTTATTATTCTCTATCAGCCAAACTATAAGCGCCTCCTGCAACTTGCGCGAAATATTTTTTTGGCGGCTTAAAAAAACATTTTTAACCAACTGCATACTTATCGTGCTTCCGCCTCGCACAAATCTCCGCTCCTTTATGTTCTCAATTATCGATTCCCTAAACGACTCTTCAACAAAGCCCCGGTGATAGAAAAAAGACGGGTCTTCAGATGTCAACACGGCATACTGCAAATAACTTGATATGTTTTGCAACTGAACAAAATCAGGGTTCTCTGCGCCAATCCAAAAACTTTTTACAAACCGTTCGCCATCATAAGCATCGTACAAAAAACTCTGGTTAATTTTAGGAAAATACATAGTGCCGTATTTTTCTACACCAAAATTTTTACCTGTCAGCGCTGAACTAAACTCAAGGTTATTTAATTGCGCAGTATCAATACTAAACTTTAAGTTATAATTAACCGAGCCTTTAAATTTCATGCCCTCAAAGGCAAAAAACAAAGCCGGTGGAAGCGATCCAAAAAAATCATTGGCTGATGTATTAAATACCATCTGCAAACTGCTCTTCAAAGATTTTTCTTTATCAATGTTAAAAGCAAAGACCGATTTAATTTTGTTAAGCTCAATGGTAGATGTGCTGTCAACATAAAAATTGTTTCCTGTAACCCTGCATTTTAAATTACACCTTAAACTATCAAACACAACCACATTATCTGCAATGCGCCAGTGGTTAATTTTAAAACTGTCTATGGCAGCAATGTAAGTAAACGATGTTGCCACATCACTCGACTCAATATTTTGAACAGAAGCATACAATTTGTTGCAGCCCACATTTGGCTTTCCGCTTACATTAAAAAACGGGAAATAATCATTTCTGGCGCTACCCGTTTTCTCTAATATAAAATCAATTCTCTTATTGTCATCGGCTATTTCGCCTTTTAAACTCCAGCCTAAAACACTTGCAAACGATTCATCATACAGCGTCATGTTAAACACTCCCTTGTTTAATATTCCATACGGTATGTGTATGTGTGTTGCAGTTCCGTTTAAAATAAACTTAAATCTAAACTCATACAGCTCTCCTTTAAATCTTGCAACATCTGCCAAATGTTCAAATACGCTGTTAACCAAATGCATTAATTTTTTTTCAGGCTGTTTCACTTCATTATCAACCTTGCTCAACTTGTTTTTATTAATAAAAGAATAATTACTGCCAGTGCTGTCTTTAACAAATGTTGCGTTTAATGTATCAATAGTAATGGCAGCAAGTCCGGCTTTAAGTTGCAATAACTTTCGCAATGCAATACGGGCCGATACTTTTTTAATTTCTATTACAGGTTTTTTGGCACTGTCCTGCAATACAATTCCTTGCATTGTAAATTCCGGAAAAGAAGAAAAAGAAACTTTTTCAATTGCAAGATAACCGCCTGTGCACTCATGGAAATTTTGAGAAAACCCGTCAACCCTACTCTTTAACAAAGCATCCTTAAACATAAACAAGCCCAATACTGCAAGCAGAAAAAAAAGAACAAGCGCAACAAAAATTTTCTTAATCACAAATATTGCATGTTAAATGATTTAAAGCCACTTCAAAAAACATTGCAAATTTAAATTTTGAAGCAGTGGTTGTGTCATATTAACCAATTTAAATATTGAACAGCTGTTTGAAATTTAAGCAGCCTATTAGTAATTGTAAGTAAGCGGTTTATACTTTAGCACCAAATATTTTGAATAATTACCATGGCAAACAAAGAAAAATTTATTTCTGAAATAAATACCGGTTATACATTTAAAGGCGATGCTATTATTATTGGTGGTGCCATGCTTGATGGAGAAACATTAAACAATACACTTATAAAAGCTCCGCTTAAAACATTTAACCGGCATGGATTAATTGCAGGCGCAACCGGCAGCGGCAAAACCAAAACCATGCAGGGCATTGCCGAGGCGTTATCGCAAAAGGGTGTCCCCAGTTTGCTCATGGATATTAAAGGAGATTTAAGCGGTTTGGCAAAACCCGCAGTTAGCAATCCTAAAATTGAAGAGCGCCAAACTAAAATTGGCACACCATGGCAGCCGGTTCAGTTTCCGGTTGAGTTAATGACTTTGAGCACTAAAGGTGGCATTAGGTTACGCGCAACAGTTTCTGAATTTGGGCCCGTTTTGTTTTCCAAAATTTTAGAACTAAATGATACGCAGGCAGGTGTTGTTGCATTGGTATTTAAATACAGCGATGATAAAAAACTTCCGTTACTCGATTTAAAAGATTTTAAAAAGGTATTGCAGTTTCTAACCAATGAAGGAAAGGAAGAAATAAAACAGGAGTATGGCGCAATTAGTACTGCTACCACAAGCACCATCATTCGTAAAATAATTGAAATAGAACAACAAGGAGCAGAAAAATTTTTTGGAGAAAAAAGTTTTGAAGTTGAAGATTTACTGAGAATTGATGACAACGGGCTTGGTTATTTAAACATAATTCGATTGACCGATTTACAGGATAAACCAAAATTATTTTCAACTTTTATGTTGAGTTTACTTGCCGAAGTTTACTCCACATTCCCCGAAGTGGGCGACCCTGATGCTCCTAAACTTGTAATTTTTATTGACGAGGCGCATCTCATTTTCAATAACGCTTCAAAGGTTTTGCTTGAGCAGATTGAAACCATTATAAAGTTAATTCGCTCTAAGGGAGTGGGCGTATTTTTTGTTACACAATCACCAGAAGATATTCCGGCAAGTGTGCTTGCCCAATTGGGAATGAAGGTGCAACATGCATTCAGGGCATTTACCGCTAATGATCGTAAAGCGCTAAAGATGATTGCAGAAAATTATCCATTGAGTGAGCATTACAAAACAGAAGATTTGCTCACACAGCTTGGCATTGGCGAGGCATTGGTTACTGTATTAAGCGAAAAAGGAACTCCTACTCCACTCGCTCATACCATGCTTTGCGCTCCCGCTTCCCGTATGGATATTTTAACACAAACAGAAATAGACGAGGTGTGCAATAAATCTTCTCTTATTAAAAAATATAATGAGGATATTGATGAAGCGAGCGCTTTTGAAATGTTGCAGCAAAAAATAAATGCAAAAGCCGAAGAACAAAAAACAGAAACAAATTCAACAAAAAAAACAGAGGCTGAAGAAGAGCCTGGTATGCTCGAGCAGGTTGCCGGCAGCAGCGTTGGCAAACAAGTAATGCGCACTGTTGCGCGAGAACTTACTCGTGGCCTACTTGGCGTACTTGGTGTTGGTACCACAAGGCGCACTTCCTCAAGAAAAAAATCTTGGTTTTGAGAAGAGTTGGGAGTTTCGGGTTAAGAGTTTCGTGTTTTGTGTTTTGTGTTTTAAACCGCTAACCATACGAAAAACCCTAATCACAAAACACGAAACCCTAAACACAGTCCGCATCAATCTCTCACATACAAATCAATTGCTTCGCCCTGGTTAATGGTGGCACTGTCTGATGGTTCGGGCACCTGCCTGAACACACGCGCACTTAAACTGTCTTTAATATCACCATCATACACAATTGACCCTACATTTAAGGAAGATGCTTTTAAAACGAAAAGAGCTTCCTCAAGAGGCAAATCAACCAGCATAGGTATTTTAATAGTTGTATTACCAATGCCATCTCCAATTACCAAATCAATAACACTGCCCTTTGCAATCTCATCACCTGCATGTAATTCATCACCATTATTGCTGTAAGATAACACTGCGTTTTTTGCCAAATCAGGTCTGTAAATTTGTTGCCCCAGTGTAAGTCCGTAAGAACTTAAAATAGCCTCTGCCTGACGGAGCGAAACATCTTTTAAGTCGGGCATTTTTATAATAGGTGCGCTGGAACGGGTAACGCTAATATAAATAGTTCGGCCTTTTTTAACTTTATCGTTTGCAGTAGGGTCTTGCTCTATAATGGTACCGGGTTTTTTCTTTAAATCATAAACAGATGAGTCCGCAATTTGCACTACCAGATATTTTCCTTGTAAAAACTTGCTTGCTGCGCCCACACTCATTCCGCGTATATCAGGCACTGCAACAGAGTTACCATGGTCAGTATAGCTATCAAGCCACTTATAAGTAAGTCCTAATATCATTGCAACTACAACAATTGCAGATATAAGGTTGATAACAAAATATTTTGATCGTAAAAAGTTGAGCAGGTTCTTCATAAAAATAAACGTCCGTAAATAAACGATTTTAAAATTTGATAATTATAATTCATCTTTAACCATTAATCCTTTAAAATTACCTGTCAAACTGGTCGTTCTTTTTAATCATTTTTAAATCTTGAAGCACTGATGATTTTACATTGATTTGAAAAAAATAATTAGCCTGCCCGCCAAACGGAACCCAGTTGAGGCGCATTTCCCAGCAATGCAAATCGCGGTAAAAACCAAGCGATGTATAACTGAAATCTTTCTGCTTAAAATCGTAACCGCTGTTAAATGTAACCTTCCATTTTTCAGTTAAACTTATATCGCCATAAAAACCGGCAATTTGATTTACAGAAGCCTCTAAGTTGGTTGGCTTTGTGTAACCAAAGTTGTAAGTAACCGATAGATTAAATGGAATATTAAAGTCAACATAATCATCAGCGTTTTTATTTATTTCCTTCAACTCATCCTCTGTTCCTTTTTTAGATTCCTTCTTTTTTGCTGCTTTGTTAAGGTTAAAAGAAATGCCCAGATTGGTTCCAGTAAAACGCGCAAGCCTTTTATTTGCACTTAGCTCTGTAGTGTTTACTCTTATATTATTTTCAGTTACAATGTATGGATCAAAAGTGGCATTACCCTGTAAGTTTATTTTATCGAAAAGAATGGTGCGCGCATTTACGCTTATAGCACTCCAGTTGAGTGAATCGGCAGCAAGGTTGTAACCTGTGTTAAAAGACAAACTCTCAAGTAGCTTTATTTTTTTTGAAACCACAGCAGTATCAGTGCTTTGTCGCACTTTCATTTCAAAGTTGTTATCCAATCCCATAGAAATAAAACTGTATTTGCCTTGTGATGGACCACCAAATATGCCTTGTTCAAAAATAGAATAGCGCTGCTCTGTATTATTTGAGTCAAAAACAGATTTATAATAACCAAAAGCATCTTCACCAAAATCGGGGCGCCAGTTGTATGATACGTTTGGAGTAATCACATGCCTGAATGCTTCAATTTTTCCTTTTTGAAATTGCGCCATACCGTATAACCTGGTGCTTACACCCACCGAAGCGCCAAAATCATGCGATGTTTTAAAACCCTGCACAGTATCGGTTTCAATAAAGTTGGTTTCGGGGTTTAGTGTTTTATTTACTGTTTGCAAATACCAGCGCTGCGTGTAGTTGATGGATGGCGCCACAGTAAAAAATTTGGCCACAGTTAATGAAGTTGAAAGCGGAATGCTGTGAATGGCTCCATTACGCATACGCTCTAAAGTTTGCCTTTTAAAAAAAACTGTGTCAATGGCAGAAACAGAATTTTGAAACTGTGAGCTTACACTAAAGCCAACCTTCTCGTACCATTTGGGGGTACCTTCCATTTCTTTTTTTGCAAAAGGGCGTATGGTGCTTACACCAAAGGTAAGTGAAGGTGCAGTAACATCAACCACACGTGTGCTAACGTTTTGACTGTGCGTAATACTTGCAGCCAGATTATATGGCTTGCCCGGAAAAGTTTTTGAATAAGATACGGATGAGTTAAAATTACTGTTGAGATAGTTATTGGCCGATGACAAATTATTACGATAGTAACTGCTTGACCCGGCATTAACATTTGCACTGAATATACTGTTGGGTCTTGCTTTGGCATCTTGTGAGTGATTCCACCTAATAAATAAATCGCGCGATCGTGAGTAATCGGGCAATTCTTTTTCACTCTGTTTTATGATAGAATAATTCACCTGAAAAGCACCGGAAAAACGATACCTGTTTGCATAGCGCGATGTAAGATGCGCAGCCCAGCTTCCGAGCGAATAAATATCGCCTGTTAACTCTGTGTCAAACTTATTTTTAATACCAAAATAATATCCCCCGTTTTTTAAAAAGAAACCAAGGTTTGCTGATTCGCCATAAGCCGGAAAAACAATACCTGAACTTCTGCCCTTTTTATTTGGGAATAACCCAAACGGAATGGCCAGTGGTGTGGGCACTTCTTCAATTACTAAGTATGCCGGTCCGGTTATTATTTTGTTGTCAGGTATTACCTTTAGTTTATTTGACGCAATACAATAATGCGGAGTATCCAAATCGCAGGTAGTGTAAAGCCCATGTTTAATGTAGCTGCTTTCTTCATATTTCTTTACCACTTCGCCATGTATATAACCATCGCCTTGCTGCGTTTTAATATTTGATACAATACCCTTCTTTGTGTCCATGTTATATTTCATGCTCTCAGCCCTAAACTCATCAGTGCCTTGCTTAAATACTGGCTTACCGGCAATTACTCCCGTACTATCAGGCATGCCGCTGGCGTAAACAATTTTTGTTTCCCAATTAACCTCTATATAATCGGCTTCCAACACCAGATCTTCATATTCAACTTTCGCATTACCAAATAAATAAACCTTTTCTTCAGCCACATCAAAAATAATACTGTCATCAGCCAGGTAATGTACTTTTGATTTCAGGTCATCACTCAGTTTAACGTTTAAGGTATCGGTACCAAGCGTATCGGAGGCAGTCCTTAAGCTATCAGCAACTACAGTTTTCATTAAAGTATCTGGCGAAGTTTGCGCAAAAGAAAAATGAGTCAATAATGAAAACAACATCAACAAAAACGAAAATAATATCGTTGAAAAGTTTTTGCTATTTACTCTGTGCAATGTAAAGAGATTAATGCCGTTCAATTATTTTTGAAAAAAAATATTTGCGCAAATTTAAGAAGCTAATTGTTTAACTAAAATGATATTGGGCTTGAGATTAAAATTCGCTAAACGACTTTACGTCTTATTTAGTATTCTAAGTATTTTTCTTTTTTCAGCTTTTACCGCCAAAGCGCCAAAGCACAGTTATAAAATTAAAACTGTGGTAATAGACCCAGGCCATGGCGGGCACGATTCCGGCTGCTTAGGCTCTTCGGCCAAAGAAAAACATGTTGCCCTGGCAGTTTCACTTAAATTGGGCAAACTGATAGAAGAAAAATATCCCGATGTAAAAGTAATTTATACACGAACCACCGATGTATTTGTAGAATTACATGAGCGTGCCAATATTGCCAACCGCAACCATGCCGATTTGTTTATTTGCGTTCATTGCAATAGTGGACCACCTTCTGCATTTGGCACAGAAACTTTTGTAATGGGATTGCACAAAACCGAAGATAATTTGTCGGTTGCCAAGCGTGAGAACTCTTCTATACTTTTAGAAAAAGATTATAAAGCCAACTATGATGGCTTTGATCCTAACTCACCGGAAGCAAATATTATTTTTTCGTTGTATCAGAATTCTTTCTTAACGCAAAGCCTGAAACTAGCAGCGCTTATTCAACAACAGTTTGAAGAATATGGGGGGCGTTATAACCGCGGGGTAAAACAGGCAGGCTTTTTGGTTTTGTATCGCACTGCAATGCCAAGTCTTTTGATTGAAACAGGTTTTTTAACAAACTCTACCGAAGAAAAATATCTCCATTCCGAAAAAGGACAACAAACCATTGCCACTTCTATTTACCGCGCATTTGTTGAGTATAAATTAGATATTGAAACAGTGGCACCAGACGCGCAATCAACAAATGTAAAAGAGAATAATACTCCCGATGTGCCAAAGCAAGTACCTGTTAATACAAAACCCGAAACAAAGCAAAACGAGGCAATTAAAACCGCTGAAGTAAAAATTGAAGTTGAAAAAGATCATAACCCAGATAAGCCCAATACTCCAAAAACCAATACTATGCCTGAAAGTAAGCCTGTTGCAACTGAAACAAAGAAAGATACAACACCGGATGTTAAACCTGTTGTGGAAATTAAAAATGAAAACAATGCTTCTTTACCCGCTGTTTATTATACCATACAGGTGGGAGCTTTGCCCGAAACCGGTGATGCAGAAATGGAAAAATTTAAATCGCTGGGTACTTTCAATAAAATAAAACTTGCAGATGGTTTAACGCGCATTAACTACGGGGTTTATAAAACGTTAAATGAGGCATCACAAAAATTGCAGGGTGTAAGAAGCAAAGGTTTTAAAGATGCTTTTGTTACTGCATACCAAAACGATAAAAAAATTACCACCAAAGAAGCGCAGGACTTACTAAAGAAATAACAGCAAACACTTTTCTGCTTACTTTGCAGAAACAAAATAAAATTAAAACAGCACGTGAGTAAAGAAGTTAAAGTAGGCTTAACCATAACGCTTGCATTGGTTGCACTAATTTGGGGGCTTAACTATTTAAAGGGAACCGATCTTTTTACATCAACAAATAATTACTACGCAGTTTATAACAATGTGGGTGGCTTGGTAAAAAGCAATCCTGTTATTTTAAATGGCTTTAAAATTGGACAGGTAGAAAAGATTGAATTTTTAGAAGATAAAAGCGGCCGCATGGTGGTTAAAATGCTTATTAATGATGATGTGTTTATTCCAAAATCAGCAACAGCCAATATAACTTCAAGTGATTTACTTGGAGGCAAAACCATAGAAATTATTTACGGTGATAATAAAACTCCTGCTCCAAATAATGACACTTTAAAAAGCAGTGTTGATGGCACATTAACAGACCAGATAAAGCCCTTTAAAGACAAGGCCGAAAGTTTGGTTGTGTCTCTGGATTCATTAAGCAACTCTTTGAGTACTACATTAAACGAAGGCTCGCGCACAAGTTTGCAGCGCTCCATTGCCAATTTTGAAAAAGCTACGGATGGTTTTAATGAATTGATAAACGGACCCAACAGTAAGTTAAAATTAATGCTGGCAAATGTTGAACATATTAGCAACTCCATTAAAAATAACATGGATGAGTTTGACCGCATTATGAAAAACTTTGCAACAATGAGTGATACGCTTGCAAAAGCCAATCTTGCATCAACTTTGGAAAACGCGAACAAAGCTCTGGCACAAACTAATCAGATTATGACTAAGATAAACAATGGGCAAGGTTCTTTAGGATTACTGCTCAACAACGATAGTCTTTATTACAATTTAAATAATTCTGCGGCCGATCTTGATAAATTACTCATTGACTTAAAGGCAAACCCTAAGCGTTACATACATTTTTCCGTATTCGGGAAGAAGCAACAGTAGCATTTACTTACAAAAATTATTGCCATGACTAATTTTAAATATTGCTTGCTGATTGGTTCAATAATTTTTTTTGCTGCATGTAAGTCAACAAAAAAAACTACAGCTCCATCACCTCCGGTAACTGTTAAGCCACAGGAAAAACCGGTTGAACAACCCAAGACTGTTGTTATACCATCTAAAATAAATATTGCACTGTTGTTGCCGCTTGAATTAAAGAGCACACTTGCACTAGAGACAACCGATGCTGAAATTAAGAGCAGCACCTTAAACAATCTTCAGTTTTATGAGGGATTTATACTTGCTGTTGATTCCATTAGGAAAACGGGTAAACAGGTTAATGTGGCTACTTATGATTCTGATATTGATTCAATGTCATTTATAAATCTTTTATACAAAAGAGATGTAATGGCTAGTGATTATATCGTTTGCTCTGCCAATTCTAATTATGTGCCTGCTGCTTCAATGGTTGCACAAAAACACAACAACAAAATTTTGTTTGTTCAGCCGGTTATGCAAAACAATGTGGTTAAAGAAAATAAAGATGCCTGGCTTGCATTACCGGCTAATTATACTCAAAGTTCACTCATGGCATCTTACCTTGCAACTTCATACCCAACTGCAAAATTCAGCATTATATTCCGCGATACGGGAAGAGAAAAAACATGGGCAGGTTTCTTTAATGACGAATTAAAAAAAGCCGGAGCAACTGATGTGCAAACTAAACTTTACTCTAAAGCATTTGTTGATTCTCTTCCGCTAACTATCAATAAGTCAAAACCAAATGTTTTTCTTATTCCATCATCAGATGAGGCATTTGTTTCGCCATTGCTTACCAAATTAAATGATGCTGGCGCTCCTAATACTATTGCCGCAGGTTTGCCAACATGGGAAACTTTTGAATCTGTTGATTTCAGTTCGTATAAAAATTTAAAGACTCTTTACTTTACTTCTACTTTTATTGACGAAAATAATTTTTCGGTAAAAAATTTTCAAAAGTGTTTTTACAAAAGCTACCATACATTACCTGTTTTTAACGCATACCTTGGCTTTGATATGGCGCTATTTCTTTCAAATCTTCAGTTTAAAAGTGATGCAGGAATTAAATCTGTATTGAACTATAATTTTGAGCAGCCTTTTCCTGCCTCAGGCTTTGAAAACAGGTTTATTTCAGTTGTAGGTATTGAAGACTACAAGGTAGTTAAAAAGAATTAAAAGGTTTTGATCACAGCCTGCATACTAATTGCATTTAAATTGCACAGTTAAGTACATATTAACTAATTTTGTTCCTTAATATAATTTACAAAAGATGCAGAAATTAATTTTAATTGCTTTGGTAGTGACTTTTACTGCCTGCCAGAATAAACAACAACAACCGGAAGTAAAAACAGCACCGGCACTTGAAGAGGCAGCAGCAAAAAAAGATGCTGGCAATCAGGTTCAGTACGCTTTAGCGTCCGATAAAGATTTTATTTGTGGAATGACGGTTGTTGCTGGTGAGTGTGACACAACAATGTATGATGGTAAAATTTATGGTTTCTGCAGCCCTGATTGTAAAGTGGAATTTAACACAAACCCGGCCAAGTACATTAAGTTGTAAATATGACCAACAAACAATCGCTCCTTAAAAACATATTACTTTTCTCAGTTTTTGAGTTAAGTGTTTTCTGGCTGATTGTATTTGCCATATTTATGTTTGTAATAAGCGGATGTAAAGACGAAAAGCCTTTGCGCGTGCTGCCTGTTTACGGTCCAGTTGATGAACAAACAAAAGCTAATCACACAATTGCTCCCTTCAGCTTAACGGATCAAAATAACATGGTTTTTACCAGCGAGATGCTTGATGGTAAAATTTATGTTGCTGATTTCTTTTTTACCACTTGCAAAAGTATTTGCCCTAAAATGAGCACCAATATGCAAAGTGTTTATGAAAAATTTAAGGATAACAACCAAATTGCTTTTGTATCATACACTGTAAATCCGGCTAACGATACAGCAGAAGTACTAAAAGAGTATGCAATTAAACATGGAGTTACCACCAACAATTGGATTTTTTTAACGGGCGATAAAAAACAGATTTATGACTTAGCCCGTAAATCCTATTTAGTTGATGCATCGGAAGGAAATGGTGATGACGAAGACTTTGTTCACACCCAAAATTTTGCATTAGTGGATAAGAAAAAAAGAATAAGGGGTTATTATGATGGAACCAATCCGCAGGATGTACAAAAACTTATTGCAGAAATAAACATACTATTACAAGAAGCAAATTAACTTTTTGTTGGCTGAGATAACGCTTAAATTTGATTTGGAACCAAAGTAAAATGTATGTCAAACAAGAATAACAAATCAGGTATTGTATATAGCACCAATACAAGTTTTAAGTTTGCTGATGGTATTAAACCAATAGAAACTACTCTTCCTCCTGCGCAGCAAGACCTGCGAATTCAGCTTGATAAAAAGCAAAGAGCCGGTAAGGCTGTAACACTTATCACAGGTTTTGTTGGAAAAGAAAATGATTTGGAAGCCCTTGCAAAAACATTAAAGCAAAAATGTGGTGTTGGCGGCTCGGCAAAGGATGGTGAAATACTTATACAAGGCGACCATCGCGATAAAATTTTAGCGCTTTTAACAACAGCAGGTTATAAGGCAAAAAAGGCCGGAGGTTAGTTACAACACCACCTTTTACTCTTCTACAAACTCATCTTTTTTTCCTAACAAAAATTTACCTCCGTAGTACCAGGCTATAATGACTAACCCTAAAATAAAAAACACGGCAGCGTAATTTCGCCATGCATCCTCTGTATAAAACTCGCCTGTCATCCAAACAGAGTTTGCGGTAATCCAGCAGCAAACTGCCAGGTTATGCAAAAGCTCATCACGCATTTTTCGCATACGCCAGGTTATATAAAAGGCTAACGATAACGTTGGCAAAATCATTATCATACCAAGTGGTTTGTAAAGAAGTACCCAACTTGTATCCTTAATCAACCACAAGGCAATGTGCATATTTTCAAATCGTCTGATTCCTGATTTCATACATTTATTTTTTTCAATAGTATTTATTTTTTAAGTCAATAAACTCATTTGGCTGGAAAACCTTGAGAAATTGTTTACACCAATGCGGGATTAAATATGTTGGAAGAAGTTTTATTAATTTTTTTTAACACAGATTTACAGATTTTAGAAGGCAATTAAAGCGCTTTGCTATATGATTTCAAGAGATTGTTTGCTGCGAAGCAGTATCAGTGAAAATCAACCAATCGATTTTAATTAATCTGTAAATCTGTGTTAAAAAAAAATAGGTGTAAACAAATTTTGATAAAGATTACAAACAGCATCTTTAACAAATCCTTAATCATCTTTAACAAAGTAATAACCGCTAACACCTGGTTATGCATATACGTTTGCAGGCATAATCAATAAACAAGCTAAGCCATGTACACATTCAAACAAACACTTTTATCAGCAGCATCCATTTTGCTGCTTGCAGGCACATCATTAGCACAAAGCAATGATGATGAAAAAATCAGAATTAAAATACAGATTAATGATGATGACAGACAGGTAAACGTAGATACCACATTTACTGATGAGGCTGCCTTTAAGCAATGGATGCGCGATAATAATTATGATGAGCCGCCAATGCCAAAAGCTCCACCTGCACCTCCTGCTCCACCAACTGCACCGCTGCCACCTGCTCCTCCATCCAAACCTGAATCATTAAAAGAAAAAGATGTGAGGATTAGAATTTTCAGTAACAAGGATAAAGCCGAACTTAAACTGGAAATGGATAAATTGAACGAAGAGCTGAAAGAATCTATGAAAGAACTGAGCGAAATGAAGTTTGATGTAAACATTAACGGTGATGATGATATGGACATAGTAATTAAAAAATTTAATGGCGATAAAGACAGTATGTTTTACTCTTTTAGTATGCCTGACTGCGAAAAATTAAAAGAAGAAATGGAACAACTGTCAGATAATATCAAGTCATTTAACTTTTCATTTGATTATAACAATGAGGATGACGAACAGTTGAAGGATAAAAAACAGAAACGCACATCAAAGGTTATCATCATTGAAAAAGATGCAAAAAGTGAATCGAAAAAGAAAGAGGTAGAAAAAGAAAATGCTCCTAAAGAAAAAAAAGAAGAAAATGACAAGAGCAAGAACAAAGAAAATAGTAAGGGCAACACATCTTATGAGTTAAATCCACAGAACTTTGAATTGAGTCCGAACCCGGGCAAAGGGCAATACAAGTTAAGTTTTGATTTAACTTCTACAGAACCTGTTACAGTTAAGGTTGTTGACTTTGCAGGCAGGCAGGTATTTAGTGATGTAGCTGAAAATTTTACAGGGCATTATCAAAATGAATTTGATATAACAGGCAAATCAAAGGGAACTTATTTATTGCAAATAAGACAAGGTGAAAACTGGATGCACAAGAAATTCTTATTAAATTAATTTTTATACTTTGTAGGGTTAAAGCTCACCGCAATCGGTGAGCTTTGTTTTTTAAATACGTTTACCGACCTTGCAAACAATTTAAGAGCCTGTTTAAATTTTAAACCCACCTTATGAGTCAATCGGTATTAAAGACCCCCGTTTTAAAGTACAGCAACCAAGGCGCAAAACTTTTTGAAGATTTAGTTGCTGTGGAGGAACCGCTTGAAATTAAATTGTCTTATTCGCAAAACGGAAAACAGCACACAAAAAATATTTCAGTTACCATGCGTACACCCGGTAATGATACCGAGCTTGCCATTGGTTTTTTATTTACCGAAGGAATTATAAAACAAAGCCACCAGGTAAAAAATGTAAAGTCAGGCGCACTGCAAAACAGCATTACTATTGAAATGATGGATGGCTTTGATGTTGCGTTAGAAAAACTAAACAGGCATTTTTATACCACCTCCAGTTGCGGAGTATGCGGAAAAGAATCAATTGAGGCAATAAAAACAATCAAAGAAAAAACTGAAACAAACACTTTACTAAAAGTTAGTGCAGATGTATTGTACTCCTTGCCTGAAAAATTAAACAATGCGCAAAGCGCTTTTTTGCAAACGGGCGGAATACATGGCTCGGCACTTTTTAACCTGCACGGAGATTTAATTGCTTTAAGGGAGGATGTAGGCAGGCACAATGCATTAGACAAATTAATTGGCAGCATGTTAATGGAAAATAAAATTCCGTTAACTGAAAATATCTTACTACTGAGTGGCAGAGCTTCCTTTGAGTTAATTCAAAAGTCTGTTATGGCGGGTATAAATTTAGTAGTGGCTATAGGCGCTCCATCCAGCCTTGCAGTGGAGCTTGCAAAAGAATTTAATGTTACACTTGTCGGGTTTTTAAAACATGAGCGGTTTAATATTTACAGCCATGAGGAGAGAGTAGAATTATGAAATTTTAATTCGGCTTGTTGCGTTACCAAACCTCATCAACCAAAAATCCAGTATAACAACGGCAGCCATAGCCTCTACAATGGGTACTGCGCGTTGCAATACGCACTTGCAACTCTTTACACTTTTACTTTCATGCTGTTTTTGCGAATAGCATTTTTCTTTCTCCGCTTAAGCTTTTCTTTTAATCCGCACTTGCCGCACCAAAACCCTGCAAGTATTTCTGTAGGTGAGTTTACCCACTCGTGCTTTTTACAGCACTGCCAGGTTAACTTACCCGTGCTGCCTTTATACACTCCCGAAAGGCACTTGCCTTTGCGCGCTTGCGCCAGCACCTGCATTAGTTCTATGGTGCCTTTTCTATCAGCAAGTATTTTTTTCTCCTTCTGCTCTTTTATAAAACCATACTTTACCTTTGTCATAAGTTCGTGGTAGTAGCCTCTATCAAACCCTGTGCTTCGGTGCTCATCATAGCACCGCGTACACCAGTTGCCGTCATAAATTTTTCGTGGTGTTGTAATCCATATATGATCATCGGCACATTTAAATTTAATTTTTGCATCGCCTCCAGTATATTCTTTAGCAAGGCACGTACCTCCTCTTTTTTTTGCAATGGACAATAGCTTGTTAAAATAATTTTCGCGTTCTTTTTCTAACATGCACTTAGGGCACCAGCCTGCTCTTTTTACTTCAGTAAAGGTTCTATTCCATTCATGCCCTCTGGCGCATTGCCATGTTAGCGCCTGGTGCGCATCTTTGTAAACTGCAGTAATAATTTTACCGCCTCTTTTTGCAGCATATTGGTTTAGTTTTTTTAAATATGCTATACCATATTTTTCCCTGCGGCATTTGTAGCACCACCCTCCTCTTTTTTCATCGTTAAAAGCCTGACTCCATGTATGCCCTTTGCTGCACTGCCAGGTGTATTTGGTTTGGTCAGTAATGTATTCCTTTGAAAGGCATTTGCCTCCGCGCTTGCGGGCAAATTCATGCAGGCTTTTATAATACTTCTCATTCCTTTGTTCTTTTTTGCAGGTAAGGCACCAATCTATTTTTCTAAAGTAATGAAAGCTTTCAACAAATACATGTCCGTTTTTACACTGCCATTGGTAAGGAGAATCTGATGTGGAATAACTTTTTGTTAAAAGTTTGCCGCCACGCTTTTTGGCGTAGCTATTTAATTTCTCGAGCCAATTATCATTATTGCACTGCCCGCAATACCAGTTTTTTGATGCATTATGCACAAGCAAAAAAAACCGGTGCCCGTTTTTGCATTGCCACTCGTATTTATAATGATGACGCTCACCCTCATACGTCTTAGAAATTAGCTTACCATTGTTCTTAGCAGCTATGGCTCGCAGCTTTTCAAACCACTTTGCATCAGAATTTTGTTTGTTACACTTGGTGCACCAGTTTATATCGCAATTTTCGAAACGCTGTATAAAAACATGCCCCTGCGCGCATTGCCACTTATATCTGTTACGAGGGGCAGTTTTTATTGATAGCAGTTTGCCTCCGCGCGTTACAGCATAATCTGCATATACTTTAAGTCTGTTATCTAATCTACACTGAGCGCACCATTTACCTACCGAAATTTGAGCATAGGTATTTTCCCAAACGTGCCCTTTGCTGCACTGCCATGTTAAGTAATTACTGTTACTCTTATACTCTTTGCTAATACAAAGCCCGCCACGTTCGGCAGCTATTTTTTGCATGTGTTGCAGGGTAAGTTTTGCCATAATAAAAAATACAAATATCTATTGCACAAATTTAAATATCAAAGGAAAGTAATTATAGTGTTGCTACTCGCAATTCGTAGGCGCAAGGCTTCGCCCACAAGTGCTCGTAACCTTAAAGCACAATGCTTTAGAAATGACGCTAACGCTCAAACTTTTTCCGAGCGTGGTGGCTCCCCACTCCCTCGTCTGAAAAACGGCAATGTGCGGTTTTCTGAGACAAGGATGAACCAAACACCGGCAGTATCTTTCAACAGCGTTTAAACCTCTCTCTCTAACCTACTCCCACCCTCATACCCAAACCTCATCAACCAAAAATCAAGAATAACAACGGCAGCCATAGCCTCTACAATGGGCACTGCGCGTGGCAATACACAGGCATCGTGCCTGCCGCTGGCAGATAGTTGCACGTTTTTATTTTGAATATTAATGGTTTGTTGCTCTTTTGCAATGGTAGAGGTAGGTTTAAACGCAACATTAAAAGTAATTTCCTCTCCTGTAGAAATCCCTCCTTCTACACCACCACTGTTATTGGTAAGGTGTGTTATTTTATGGTTCTTAATATTTAACGCATCATTATGCTGAGAGCCTTTCATTGCACTTCCCCAAAAACCCGAACCAATTTCAAAACCCTTTACTGCATTAATGCTTAGCATGGCATTACCCAAAGCTGCATGTAGCTTATTGTAAACCGGCTCGCCCAAACCAACAGGAACATTTTGTATTCTGCACGATATAATACCACCCACACTATCGCCATCAGCTTTTACCGCTTCAATCAATTCAATTATTTTATCTGAGGTTTCTTTATGCGGGCAGCGCACAATGCTTTGTTCAGTTAAGTTTAAATCAAGAGGGTATGCAGCCGCAGGAATAGAGATATTTCCAACTTGTTTTACGAAGGCATTAAAACCAATTCCTTCCTTTTTAAGAATTTGCTTAGCAACAGCGCCAGCTATAACCCTTGCCAATGTTTCGCGTGCCGATGCTCTGCCGCTTCCACGATAATCCCGCAAGCCGTATTTTTTCTCGTAAGTAAAATCGGCATGAGAAGGGCGGTAAACATCTTTTAATTTATCGTAATCACTGCTTCGCTGGTCTTTATTGTAAACCAAAAAAGTGAGAGGCGCTCCCGTAGTTTTTCCTTCAAATAAACCCGATAAAACTTCAAACTCATCCGCTTCATTTCTTTCTGTTGTTACAGAGGATTGTCCGGGTCTGCGCCTGTTCAGTTCTGCCTGAATAAATCCTAAATCAAAAACAATTCCGGGAGGGCAGCCGTCTATAACGCAGCCAATAGCCTTACCATGAGATTCGCCAAAGGTTGTAAAGCGAAACAACGTACCAAATGAATTTGACATGCGGCTGGGGTTTTATTTTGTTTTTAAAATCTGTGAAAATAAAAGAGTAATTTTTGAGACACAGATTTACAGATTAAAAAATAATTGAAGGGTAGATTTTCACTAATTCTGCTTTGCAGCAGCAAATTTGTGAAAATTTCAAAGCGAAGCGCTTTAATTTCTTTATAAAATCTGTAAATCTGTGTCAGAAAAAATCATTGTGCCGGTGAACCAATATTTTAGCCTTACTACAAATTAAATAGCACCAAGAGTTACCACCCCTCAATACTCCACCAACTCCTTTAACTTCTGGTTAAATCTTTCCTTAGGTAAAAAATTCCATTCCAACTGGCTGCTCATTGGCACCGGTGTATCTAAACTTCCTATCCTAACGACAGGCGCATCCAAATGCTGAAAACATTTTTCTGCAATTAATGATGCAATCTCTCCTCCTATTCCACCTGTAAGTGTGTCTTCATGCAGTATAATCGCTTTTCCTGTTTTCTTTACCGAGTTAATTACGGTTTCAACATCTGACGGTATAAGTGTACGAAGGTCAACCAGATCGGCACTAATGCCGGGGTTTTCCTGTAATGCTTCCAATGCCCAATGCACGCCAAGGCCGTAAGTAATAATACTCACGTCATTTCCTTCTTTTACCAATTTTGCTTTGCCAATAGGTGTCGTAAAATAATCATCGGGCACTTGCTCTGTAATACTGCGGTAAAGCGCTTTGTGCTCAAAATACATTACAGGATTAGGGTCTTCAATGGCAGAAGCAATCAATCCTTTTGCATCAGATGGAAATGCCGGGTAAACAACTTTCAAACCAGGTACATGAAAAAACCATGCTTCTGTACTCTGAGAGTGAAAAGGACCGGCACCCACAGCAGCACCGGTAGGCATACGCACTACCACATCGGCATTTTGTCCCCAGCGGTAGTGGGTCTTTGCAAGGTTGTTTACAATTTGGTTAAAGCCACAGGTAACAAAATCGGCAAATTGCATTTCAACAATTGCTTTATGATTATTGATGGAAAGACCAAGCCCCGCGCCAACAATTGCTGACTCGCAAATAGGTGTATTTCGCACACGCAATTTCCCAAACTCTTCAACAAAACCGGCAGTGGCCTTAAACACTCCCCCATACTCTGCCACATCCTGCCCCATAATAACAAGGTTAGGATGTATTTGCATGGCTTGTTTCATACCATCGGTTATTGCATCTAAAAATCTTTTTTCGGAAGTGCGGTTGCTTATAGGTTTAATTTCTTTGCGGGAAGCAGGTGCATACATATCCTGCAATTCAACTGAGGTGTTTACATCAGGCTCTTTTTCGGCATAACTTATTTCAAGATTTTTTTCTATTTCTGTTTTGATTTCTGTTCGTATGCTATTGATAGTTTCTTCGGAAAGTATTTTCTCTGCAACCAAAAAATCTTCGTAGTTCTTTACCGGATCTTTTTTGCCCCACTCTTCAAACAATTCCTGCGGCACGTATTTGGTTCCCGAAGCCTCTTCGTGCCCGCGCATACGAAACGTACGGCATTCTATTAATATAGGTCGTGGTTTTTGTCTTATTGATTTTGCAACGGCATCAATAGTTGCATATACTTCCAGGATATTATTTCCGTCAATACTTATACCTTCAATACCATAACCTATTCCTTTATCGGCAAAACTTTTACACCTGAACTGCTCACTACTGGGTGTGGATAAGCCATAACCATTACTCTCAACAATAAAAATTACAGGCAAATCCCAAACAGCCGCTACGTTTACCGACTCATGAAAATCGCCTTCAGATGTTCCGCCATCGCCACTAAAAACAGCAACTGCTTTTTTATTACTCTTTAAAACATTTCCTAAAGCAATGCCATCAGCCACTCCCATTTGCGGGCCTAAATGCGAAATCATCCCCACAATTTTATACTCCTGTGTGCCAAAATGGAAAGAGCGATCTCTGCCTTTTGTAAATCCACCGGGCTTGCCCATCCATTGAGAAAACAAACGATTTAACGGAATGCCGCGCGTAGTAAACACTCCCAGGTTGCGGTGCATCGGCAATATATATTCATCCTGCTGCATTGCCATACCAACACCCACAGCTATTGCTTCCTGCCCTATTCCCGAAAACCATTTAGCAAGTTTGCCTTGCCTTAACAGCACAAGCATTTTTTCTTCTATCATACGCGGCTTTAAAATTTCTTTATAAAGCCTTAGCAAAAGTTCAGGAGAATGATCCCTCTTATTGAATGTCATTTCTTATTTAAAATTGAGATAATTTTAGACACAGATTAAAAAACTGGGTAAGCGCGCAAAGGTATTCAAATGAGTTTTACTTTAGCCTCGCACAAATCAAAGTAATGAACTGGCAGGAAATAACAGTATTTTGTATTACCGCTTTGGCGGCACTTTTTCTTATAAAGAAATTTATACTTAAACCTGAAAAAGCCGGATGTGATAAATGCAGTAAATAGGTTGAGTTATTGAAACTAATTTGCAGTTTATTCTTTGAGCGATTAACCTATTAGGTTGATAAAAGATAGAAAATAAAAAACCCGCACTATGGCGGGTTTTTTCATTGTTGGTTGTTTCTCAAAAGAAATTAAGAAAGGTGCTTGCTAACAAGTTTGGTCATTTCAAACATGCTAACTGTTTTCTTGCCACCAAAAACTGCTTTTAAGTTGTCATCAGCATTGATGTTACGCTTTTCTTTAGGATCCTGAAGTTTGTTCTTCTTAATGTACTCCCAAAGTTTTTTAACAACTTCAGTGCGTGGCATTGGCTTAGCACCAACGATAGCTTGAAGTGGTCCGCCAATGTTCATTGCTTTCATGAAAGCAGCATTTGGCTTACGTTTAACTTTTGGTTTAGCAGCGGCTTTCTTTTTTGGAGCAGCTTTCTTTTTAGGCGCTGCTTTTTTTGGAGCAGCTTTCTTTTTTGTTGCCATTGTTATTTTGTTTTGTTGTTTATTGTGCTGCCAAAGCAAATAAGAATTATTTCCGCCTCATTTCCCTCTCAGAGGAATTTATCAACACTTTCAGAGGAGAAATAACAGCTTTCTCCTCTGAAAATATTCTTAAAATTAATGTTGTCATTTTTCATAGATAATATTTACCCAAACACTTGCCAGACAAGGGTTTTATGAGACAATGTCTTAAATACATATCTGATTCTCCTCTGAAAAATAGTTTTTACGAAATGAAAAACAGTTGTTAATAACTGTAAGCGATAAAGAGTTTATCTCGTAAAGCGCAAGCGTAATTACTGTGCGCTGCCCTCAGATTTAAAGTAATCGTAAACCAATTTTGCTTTGGTTTTACCTGCGGCTTCTTCTAATTCCTCTAACGAGGCTTCTTTAATTCTTTTAACTGATTTAAACCAGGTGAGTAAATCGTTGGCGGTGTTCTCTCCTATTCCCTTAATGTTTTCGAGCTGGGTGGTAAATGCACCTTTGCTCCTTTTATTGCGGTGATGTGTGATGCCAAAACGATGCACCTCATCGCGCAACTGTTGTATGATGCGCAGTGTCTCGCCTTTCTTGTCTAAGTAAAGTGGCACAGGATCGTTAGGAAAATAAAGTTCTTCTAACTTTTTGGCTATGCCTATTATCTGCACTTTTCCGCGCAGGTTTAATTTTTCTAAACTGCTTAATGCAGCGCTCAGTTGCCCTTTACCACCATCAATAACTATTAACTGCGGCAACGGTTGTTTCTCTTCGAGCACGCGGCTATATCGTCTGTAAACAACTTCTTCCATGCTTGCAAAATCATCCACACCTTCTACAGTTTTAATATTAAAATGGCGGTAATCTTTTTTACTTGGTTTGCCATCTTTAAATACACTCATGGCAGCAACGGCATTGGTTCCCTGAAAGTTTGAGTTATCAAAACATTCTATGTGACGCGGCTGTTCGCTCATCCGTAAATCTTTTTTCATCAGCTCCATCAGGCGTTCAGTTTTATGATCGGGGTTCAGGCGATCGTACTGCTCCAATTTTTCTTTCATATAATACCGGGCATTTTTCTCACTTAGTTGAAGTAAATGTTTTTTATCTCCAATCTTTGGTATTATAAACTCAATGCCTTCCATTTGAGAATCGGGCAGTATGTTAACCAATATTTCTTTGGAAGTGCTGTTGAACCGCGTACGCAGTTCAGCAATGGCAAGCGATAGAATTTCCTCAACAGATTCATCTAACTTACGCTTTAGCTCTATAGTTTGAGCAACTACTATAGAGCCATTGTTTACACGCATGTAATTTACAAATGCGCTGTTGCTTTCCATTACAATTGTAAACACATCTACATTATGTATGGTAGGGCTAACAATTACCGATTTGCTTTTATAGTTCTCCAGCGAATCAATTTTTTCTTTTACTTCCTGTGCTTTTTCAAACTTATAATCAGTTGCAAATTGTTGCATTTGCGTCTCTAAGTATTTAATTACATTATTAATGTTGCCTTTAAGTATTTCTCTTATCTGTTCTATATCCTGGTTGTAGTCTTCTTCTGTTTGCAATGCCTGGCAGGGTCCTTTGCAATTGCCAATATGATACTCCAGGCAAACTTTAAATTTTCCTTTACTGATATTTTCCTGCGTAAGCGGAAACGCGCAATTTCGAAGTTTAAACAACTGGCTTATCAATTCCATTATGGTGCCTATTACTTTAAAGTTGGTGTACGGCCCAAAGTAAGAGGAGCCATCGCGGATAAACTTGCGCGTATAAAAAACGCGTGGAAAGTGTTCGTTCTTTATTACCATCCACGGATAGGTTTTATCATCTTTTAAACTGATATTATATTTAGGCTGATGCTTTTTAATAAGGTTGTTTTCCAGAAGTAATGCATCAAACTCCGTTTCGGTAAGTATATATTTAACATCGGCTATTTGCCGCACAAGCAAATTGGTTTTGGCGCTATCGTGCTCTTTGGCAAAATAACTGCTTACCCGCTTGCGCAGGTTTTTAGCCTTGCCTATATATATGATGTTTCCATCGGCATTAAAATACTGGTAAATGCCGGGATCGTTAGGTAAGCCCGCAAGTATTTGCAAAACATGATCAGTAACCTTAAGCATTAACTACCCTTTACCATTGCGTGTATTAATAAGCCATGCCGATGAAAGTTCTACCCTGCTGCCCCTGAGCAGCGCTGCAATAAAAACCAACTGGATGTATAACCATAAACAAACCGATGCCAGCGCTTTGAGGCGATAAGGTTTTAAAAACTCCTCACGGATAAACTTTGGAAACAAATCGGTGGATGATAATGAGGTTAACAAAAATGCTGCTGCCATTATTAATAACCAGTTGCGCCTTGCATACTGGTGTGCAAATAATATGGCAAGACCCGCTACTGCAATTACAAAAGTAGGCGACTCGGCTTTATGGTTAAATATAACTGTCCATAGTAAAACGGAACAGAGATACAGCAGTCTGTAATCGGGGTTGTTGAACTGTTTGGTGTTTGCCAACGGAAGCAATAACAATGCTACGCCAAAAATTAAAAACGATGTGCTGTTTAAAGTGGTATTGAGCATTGCCTCGAGCATGGTTTGAAAACTGAAGTTGAGCTGGTGCGATTGGTCTGTGCCCAACAAGCTTAACCACTGTGTATATTGATTGGTAACATATTGCTTGCCTCCAATTATAAACGGAAAAACAAAAAGCAATGCGGCAATAAGTACAGCATATACCAAAAACGAAAATTTTTTGCGGTAAAACATAAAGCATAAACCAGTGGCAGCGCCAAACAGCTTAATAAAAAAAGCTAATGAAAGGCTTAAGGCTGTTTGTATGGTTTTTTGACTTTCGAAATAAGTGAATGATAAAAGCATAAGCGCTGCCAGCAAGCCATTGCTCTGCGAATTTTGAATTGAAGTGAGCAACTCAACAAAAGAAAACACTAGTACAAACACTTTTAGCTTGTGAGCAACAGGCAATATTTTAACTGCATAAAAAAACAGCATGGCATTTAGCAAATTCCAGAGGGTAAGCCCTAACCAATCGGGTAGAAATGCAAAGGGAGACATGAGCATTGCAAAGGTTGGTGAGTATTTAAATAAATCTACAGGAGGATAGTTTGCATAGAGATTAAGCCCCTGCAAAAAATGCTGAAAGGAATCTTTAAATATTAAATAGTTATTGTAATGCCCATAACCTAAAAAATAGCGATGCAGGCTTGCAGCAACCGTTACCACAAAATAAATGATGCCAATGTTTTTGAGCGAAAGAAATTTGTAAAGCTTCTGCTTCATAAGTGGGCTTACGAAAGTATAGAAATTTGAGTCCCGAAATTTCGGCTGAAGTTGAGCAGTTAGCCTATTTATACTTTAAATTTATCAGCATACAACCTGGCACTTTATAATTTATGAGGTTCTTTTCACACCATAATGGTTAACATTTAAGTAACACTGCACATAAAATTACAATAACCTTTAATTTAGTTTTGCGGCATGAGTTTAAACAGGTTTACCACGCCTGCAATTATTGTTTCGTTAATAATTACCGTATTAATGGTGGCAGGTTTGTTTGCTTTCCAGGCATTAAAGCAAGAAGCCATTAACTGGCAGCAAATAATTGTAATTGCAATGGTAATAGGCGCTGCTTCGTTTGCTATTAACTACTTTTTAATAGACAAAATATTTTACAATAATATACGCAGCATTTACAAAAACATTTTACAGCTAAAAGCGCAAAAGCCTAAGAGTAATGCTGAGTTAAAAGACACGGAATTAATAAGTGAGGTTAACAGCCTGCTGCGCAACTGGGAGGATGAGAACAAACAGGAGATAGATAACCTTAAGCAACTAGAAACATACAGGCGCGAGTTTTTGGGGAATGTATCGCACGAGTTAAAAACTCCTATATTTAGCATACAAGGTTATGTGCATACTTTAATAGATGGCGGTATAGATGATGTGGATGTTAATATGCTTTACCTTCAAAAAGCATCGAAGAGCTTAGACCGATTGATTAATATTGTTGATGACCTTGAATCTATTTCGCGCCTGGAGGGTGGTGAGTTAATTATAGAGCCCCGCACATTTGATATAGCTGAGCTTGCTAAGGAGGTGTGCGAGCTTTTGGAATTTAAAGCTAAGGAGAAAAAAATAAAACTGCTTGTAACGGAAACTACGGATACGCGCATTTATGTATATGCCGATAAGGAAAGAATAAGGCAGGTGTTTATTAACTTAGTGGACAACAGCATAAAATACGGAAAGCCACAAGGGGAAACCAATATTTCATTTGATGCAGGCGCTGATGTTGTTACTACCTATGTATCTGATAATGGCATAGGCATGGAGAAACACCACCTGCCCCGCCTGTTTGAAAGGTTTTACAGGGTTGACAAAAGCCGTTCGCGCGATATTGGAGGCACGGGTTTGGGTTTGTCTATTGTTAAACATATTATTGAAGCGCACCAACAAAAAATTGCAGTAAGCAGCGAGCCCGATAACGGAACCGTGTTTTCTTTTTCGCTAAAGAAAAGCAAGTAGCGCAAGGGTAAGATTATAAAAACATTTTTTGAGAAAACACGTATTGTAATTAAATGCGAATAAAATCTTTTGACAGTTTAAGAGCTTACGGGGCGCTGGGTGTGCTGTTTGCGCATTTGCCCAGACTTGGCGATACGGCTTTTGCACGTCATTTTGATAATTCGCTGGCGCAGTTTAGCATAGGCTATATTTTGCTTGATATGTTTTTTGTGATGAGCGGCTACCTGATTACATCCATTATTTTAAAAGCAAAAGAAAAAGGTACATTTTCATTCCGCGAGTTTTATGTAAACCGCACGCTCCGTATTTTTCCTATTTATTATTTAACCATATTGTTAGTTGCCATTTTTATAACCACACAAGGGCTATGGTATCCGTTGTTTTATGTGGCAAATTATTACTTTGCATTAAACGTACATGTTCATCCACTAAACCACTCGTGGTCGCTGGCTGTTGAAGAGCATTTTTATTTGCTATGGCCACTTATTCTTACCCAATTCAGTAACAGTACCTGCAAGAAAATTTTATTGATTGGAGTGCCTGCCATTACTCTTTTAACGGTACTAATTGTTCCGCATGTTTTGCCTTACAGCAATGCTTATGAGTTTATAATATTAGGAACTACCACTCGGTGGTTTTCTATCTCGCTAGGCTCTTATCTTGCTTTTAACAATGAGTGGTTAAACAATTTATCGCGCAAAAAAGTACTTACCATTTTTAGCATTACCGCTATAGTGTATATTATTTTTTATTTAATGCCTGTTATCCCGTTTTTGCAGGACGTGCCTAAGTATGCGAAAAAAGTGCTCATAGTCCCTTTTATTTCTTTGGGGGTAATCATTTTGTGGTACAGGCTCGATTATGCAAGAGAAACTTTGTTTAAAAAACTTATTGTAAACAAAGTGGCTGATTATATTGGTAAAATGAGCTATGGAATTTACTTGTACCACTACCCTATTTTATATTATTTTAATATGGTTGACTGGCAAAACCCAATCACCCACAATGCGCCAAAATACTGGGCAATGATTGGACTTATTTTAGCCTGTGCATCATTGAGCTATCATTTTATTGAACTGCCATTGCTTAACATGCGGCACCGGTTTTATAAAAAGAAATAAGACAGTAAAGAGTTTAAGCGGCAAGCGCTGAGTTGTTATTCATGCCATTAGCCTCAACAAAAAATGGCTAAACCATCACATTCAGATTTATTTTCTAACTTTTATTAACCTGTTTAATGTTGAAAACTCACCTCATCCTAAACCTGCTATAAGAATATATTTGCCACCCGTTTAATTAAAACCCACCAGCAACATAAAAACAGAACCAATTAATGACACTTATTAAATCAATATCAGGAATTAGAGGAACAATAGGCGGCAAACCCGGTGACAGTCTTACACCGCTTGATGTAGTAAAATTTACATCGGCATACGGTATATGGGTAGCACGCCAGTTTGATTCAAAAACAAAATGTAAAGTAGTAATAGGCAGAGATGCCCGCATTAGTGGCGAAATGGTAAACCAGTTGGTATGCGGCACTCTTATGGGTTTGGGTATTGATGTAATTGACACAGGGCTTTCTACAACGCCAACGGTTGAAATGGCTGTAACATTTTATAAAGCGCATGGTGGTATTATTTTAACGGCAAGCCACAATCCCAAGCAATGGAATGCACTTAAACTACTAAATAACAAAGGCGAATTTTTATCGGCTGCCGATGGCGAACTTATTTTGAAAATAGCAGAAAGCGGTGAGATAAATTTTAAAGATGTAAACAGTATTGGCACCATCACCACTGACAACACATCCTTACAGAAACATATTGATGCAATACTTGCATTACCATTGGTTGATAAAAAAGCAATTGCTGACAAAAATTTTAAGGTAGTAATAGACTGTGTAAACTCTACGGGTGGTATAGCAGTTCCGCAGTTATTAAAAGCATTGGGCGTAACAGATGTAGTTGAACTCTATTGTGAGCCAAACGGGCAGTTTCCGCACAACCCCGAACCATTACCGGAGAATTTAACAGAGCTGAGCAAAACGGTGGTAAAAAAGAAAGCACACCTTGGGATTTCTGTTGACCCTGATGTGGACCGCCTTGCGCTTGTTTGCGAAGATGGCGAAATGTTTGGTGAAGAATATACTTTGGTAGCAGTGGCTGATTATGTTTTAAAACATACGCCAGGTAATACGGTAAGTAATCTTTCATCAACACGCGCCTTGCGCGATGTTACCGAAAAAGCAAAAGGCAGCTATTTTGCAAGTGCTGTGGGTGAGGTAAATGTGGTGGAACTGATGAAAGAGAAAAATGCTGTAATAGGTGGTGAAGGCAACGGAGGTGTAATATATCCCGAAATACACTATGGGCGCGATGCACTGGCAGGAATTGCTTTGTTCCTTACGCATCTTGCAAAATATGGCAAATCGGCAAGTATGTTGCGCAGCACCTACCCCGATTATTTTATCTCTAAAAACAAAATTGAATTAACGCCTGATATTAATGTTGACAATGTATTGCTCTCTATAAAAGATAAATACAAAAAACATAAGGTTAATACTATTGATGGTGTTAAAATAGAATTTGATAAGGAATGGGTACACTTGCGTAAATCAAACACCGAACCCATTATTAGAATTTATGCCGAGAGCGAAAGCCATACTACGGCAGAAAATTTAGCTGAAAAAATTATTGCCGATATTAAAGAGGTGATAAGCGAAAAAATGGTGAAGGCTTAGAGTAGCATTAATGAGGGGATAGTACTGCTTATTTTCCTCTATTTTTTTATATTCGCGCTCCCTTTTAAAAGGAGATAAATTTACTGTAATGATAAAGTTTGCATTGGTAGGCTGTGGTCGTATTGCACAAAGACATGCCGAGCACATTGAAAAAAACGGAAAGTTAGTAGCAGTGTGTGATGTAGTTAAAGAAAAAGCTGACTTACTTGCACAGAAATACAAAGCGAAGGCATATTATTCTATTGAAGAATTACTGGCAGGCGATACCAAACCCGATGTAATTTCTATTTGCAGCCCTAATGGTTTACATGCCGAGCATTCCATTAAATCACTTAACGCTGGGTATCATGTGTTGTGTGAAAAACCAATGGCTATTAACGTGCAGGATTGTGGCGAAATGATAAAAGCTGCAGAGCGTTCAAACAAAAGATTATTTGCCATTATGCAAAACAGGTTTAACCCCCCGGTTGCTGCCGTTAAAGATTTAATTGATAAAAATATACTTGGCAAAATTTATAGTGTGCAGCTTAGTTGCTTTTGGAACCGGAATGAAGATTACTACCACAACTCATGGAAAGGCACACTTAAATTAGATGGCGGTACTCTTTACACTCAGTTCAGCCATTTTGTTGATTTGTTGTATTACATGATTGGTGATATTCGCAATGCAAAGGCATACATGGGCAACTATCATCATAAAGGTATTATTGAGTTTGAAGATACAGGTGCTGTAATAGTTGAGTTTTATAACGGAGCTATTGGTACAATTAACTATTCGGTTAACAGCTATGGCAAAAACATGGAAGGCTCACTAACCATATTTGCCGAAAATGGTACTGTAAAAATAGGCGGTCAGTATTTAAATGAATTGGAGTACCAGAATATAAAGGATTACAAAATTGAAAATCTACCTGTTGGCAACACTGCCAATAATTATGGACAATACCAGGGTTCTATGAGCAATCATGATAAAGTTTATGAGAATGTAGTAGATGTATTAAAACATGGCAGTACCATTAACACCAGTTCTTTTGAAGGATTAAAAACAGTGGAGATAATAGATAAGATTTATAACTCTGCTATCAATAAAGCATGAACGAACCCAACCTTAAATCATCAGCAATAAAGAACGTTAACTTTGGAAAAAATGTAACGGTGGTGCAACCTGTAAACATTTATGGCTGCACTATTGGCGATGATTCTTTTATTGGTCCTTTTGTTGAAATACAAAAAGATGTTATTATAGGCAGTAAAACCAAAATTCAATCTCATGCATTTATTTGCGAACTGGTTGAAATTGGCAACAATTGTTTTGTAAGCCACGGTGCCATGTTTATTAACGATTTATTTGCTGATGGTAAACCGGCAGGTGGTGTAAAAGAAAAATGGAAGAATACTAAAATCGGCAACCACGTTTCTATAGGCACAAACGCAACCATACTTCCAGTTACTATTTGCGATAATGTAGTGATAGGTGCCGGAAGTGTGGTAACTAAAAGCATAACACAACCCGGAATTTATGCCGGCAATCCCGCAAAAAAAATAAAAGATTTATTATGAACGAATCAAATACATTAACAGATACAATGCACGTTCCTTTTGTTGACCTTAAGGCTCAATATCACTCATTGAAAACAGAAATGGATAAAGCCATTTTTGGCGTAATAGAAGAAACAGAATTTATAAAAGGCAAATATGTTTCGGCTTTTGAAAAAGAGTTTGCCGCAGCGTACAACATGAAACATTGTATTGGTGTAGCCAATGGTACTGATGCAATTTATATTGTGTTAAAAATGCTTGGCATTGGTGCAGGAGATGAGGTAATAACAGTTGCCAATAGCTGGATATCTTCATCAGAAACTATTACCCAAGCCGGTGCAACTCCCGTTTTTGTTGATACTGAACCCGATTACTTTTCTATAGATATAAATAAAATTGAAGAAAAAATTAGCGCCAAAACAAAGGCAATTATTCCCGTACATATTTACGGGCAGCCTGCCGAAATGGATAAGGTAAACGAGATATGCAAAAAGCATAACTTGTTTATGATTGAAGATTGCAGCCAGGCGCATTTTGCAAAACATAACGGAATTACCATTGGTACGTTAGGAATTGCATCAACCTTTAGTTTTTACCCCGGAAAAAATTTAGGCGCCTATGGTGATGCAGGTGCTGTACTTACAAATGATGATGCACTTGCAGAAAAGGTAAGAATGTATGCCAATCACGGACAGCTAACCAAGCACCAACATAAAATGGAAGGCATCAATTCAAGATTAGATGGATTGCATGCTGCTGTTCTCTCCGTAAAGCTGCCACACATACATAAGTGGAATAAATTAAGACTTGAAAAAGCGCTTTACCTTACCGAAAAATTAAAACATATAAAAGGGTTAGAAACTCCTAAAATAAGAAACGGCTCCACGCATATTTTTCACCTGTATGTTGTTAAAACCGAAAAGCGGGATGAGTTGCAAAAGTTTTTAAAAGAAAATAACATTGAAACAGCTATACACTACCCTACTCCCTTGCCATTACTTGAGTGTTATAAATACCTCAATCACACCGAATCTGATTTTCCAGTAACAGCTAAAAACCAAAAGCAAATACTTTCTTTACCCATATATCCTGAAATAACCAATGAGCACATGGATTATATGGCATCTGTTATTGAAAAATTCTTTTCCATTTACCCCCCCCTTTAATTTATAGTTGATAACAACTACGCCTTTTCTATGGCTTATTCTTTAAATTCGCAGCACTAAAACGCAAAGTGACACCGGTAAGAAAGAATAAAAAAATTGCAGTAGTGTGCGGGCACTTTATGCCCGAAATTGGTTACCAGGAAACATACCTTGCTAGAGCTTTTAGCAGGCTTGGGTATAAGGTGAGGGTTTTTTCCTCTACTGCTATTTCACCTACAGGAAAAAAGATTTTAAAGTCGGACTACCCTACAGGGTTAAGTGTAGAGCCCAAATATGGTTACGAGGTTGAACGATTACCAATCTCCATCAATCTCAATTCTAAAATAATTGCCAACGGGCTAGCCAATACTGTTAAAGATTATGAGCCCGACTTTATTATCATTATAGCCCTTGCCAAACTTTTTCCTATAAAAGTGCTATCTACACATTACAAAGCGGCAAAAAAAATAGCTGTATTTGGAGATGCAGGCGAGTATTTAGACCGTACCACAACCTCAAAAAGAATTAAAGCCATTTTTCATGAGGTGATTTCTAAAAATTTAAAAAAACAGCTTTACAGCCGCGCTGTTAAAGAATGCGACAGAATTATTTTAAACCTTAACGAAACCGAATCCTTTTTTAAAGAATTGCTCAATCCATCATTGAGTAAAATTTTTGATAAGAAAAAAAAGAGGCTCACTTTGGGTTTTGATCCCGATAGTTTTTATTTTGACGAAAACGAAAGAGCAGAAATAAGACACCAATTAAAAATACCCGAAAACGATACGGTGATAATAACCAGTACCAGGGTAAACAAACAGAAACGACTTGAAGAAATAATTAACGGAATAAGCAAATTAAAAGAAGCCGGAAATAATGTACGCTATATTATTATTGGTTTTTTGGGAGATGAATACGAAAAGGAACTGAAGGCATTTATTAAAAAGCAAAAGCATCCCGAAATTTTTTATTGCCTTGGTTTTATGGATCATGAAACCATTCGTAAATATTATAATGCAAGTGACATTGGCTTGTGGCTTAAGGCTGCCATTTCGATACAGGAAGCTATGGGCACCGGATTAAAAATTGTGTTAGAAAACAAAGATGTAGTCAGCCATCTTTTAAATAATGGCACCAACGGATGGTATTACGAAAAAGGGAAACTAAATGACGGCCTAAAAAATGCAGTTGAGAATGAACAAAAGAATAATGGCTCATCAATTAAAGACCGCAAACACATTGTTGAATTAAACAGCAAGTGGCTTTCGTATAACACCATTGCCGGTAAAATAATAGAAGATTTATAACCAATGCTGAATTTTGTTCTAACTCTCCTAGGGTCTATTGGTGTTTTAATACTCTGCATTGTTGCTGTTGCAAAGCACAAGAAGTTTTTTTACGTAATGCTAATAGTCAAACCATTTATTGATATTACAGTAAACTCAACAATTGTGGGCGGCTTTAATGCACTGGAACTTTCTGCCGGGCTAATTTTTTTAGTAGCTCTTTTTAAATATATTTCCTTGAAAGGAAAATCCTATTTGTACAATCATGCTTTTGTATGGTTTTTTATTCTCCTTCAATTGCTTTCGTATCTAACTGCATTTAACAGTGGGGAACAAACTGCTATGGCGGGTTTTAAGTATTTTTTAAGATTGTTTGATAGTTATTTCATCTATTTTGTTGCAGCGGCTGAGCTGCTGGGTTCCGATACAACCAGAAAAGATATATATCGTAATATCTGGTACACAACCCTCATCATGGGTGTTATTACCATTTTTATTTATTATTCGGGTTTATCAAACTCTGATACAACAAGAGGATTGGTTAGATATAACGGATTATACAACGACCCCGGCACTCCATCATATCTTGCAGTAATAAGCCTTTTGTTTATGATGCTTTATACTGAAGTTGCTCCTAAAGCATCTACTCCATTGAGCAGGATTCTAATTTACTTTACCTGGGCGGTTTCTTTGTTTGTTCTCTACATTACATTAACTAAAAGCGCTATTTTAATGTTTGTGGTTTTTATACTTATGTGGTTTGGTATTTTCAGACGTCAATTCATATTTATAGTTCCGGCTTTAATACTGGGTGGCTATTTAAGTTTTGTAAACGTGGCAGGATTGGAAACAAGATTTGAAACCGAAGTTAACTTTCTAGAAAGTGCTGATTCTGAAACTGCCAAATCCGTAGGAACAGGAAGGGTTAACAGATGGGAAACATTGCTGGATGAATTCAATAATCGGTTTGACTTGCCTACCAAATTACTGGGTTCGTCAAGAAATTATTCGGCACACAACCAGTACATAGCTTACCTTATGCAGGTAGGCATTTTCGGGCTATCTGTTTTTATCATATTTATATTCAGGTTTTATAAAAGACTAATAGAAATCTACTCTAAAAACAAAAGCCCTGAAATGTTTGCTGCCTTAACATTGCTTTCTATGTATTGCGTTTATTCTTTTACCGGACACCCGTTTGATTACACCACTCTTTTGTGGTACTTAATGATATTGCTGGCCAACATTAATGTTTACAATAGTGGGGTGCGCAAGGCAAGAAAAGCAATGCTTGTAAAAAACAATGTTGAATCAGGCAAGGCATTTAAAGCTGGCAGACAGCCCTCTCTATCAATATAACTTTATTTTTGCCCACCCATATTTAATTATTTGAAATGAAAAAAGTTTTAGTAACAGGTGCTGCAGGTTTTATAGGTTCTCATTTGGCAGAGCAGTTGGTTCATGAAGGCAAACAAGTTCGAGTATTGGTGAGATACAACTCTAAAAACAATTTCGGCTGGCTTGAAGATTCTAAGTATAAAAAAGATATTGAAGTTATTACAGGTGATGTTCGCGATTACGATTGCGTTTACAGCGCAACCAAAAACTGCGATACCGTTTTTCACCTCGCAGCATTAATTGGCATTCCTTATTCATACGTTTCTCCGCTTGCTTATATACGTACCAATATAGAAGGCACGTATAATATTATGCAGGCATCTAAAGAATTAAATGTAGAAAATATTCTTGTAACATCTACTAGCGAAACTTATGGTACTGCGCAGTATGTACCAATTGATGAAAAACACCCTTTAGTAGGCCAATCACCTTACAGCGCTTCTAAAATAGGTGCTGATCAAATTGCCCTCAGTTATTATTTATCTTTTAACTCACCGGTAAAATTAGTACGCCCTTTTAATACTTACGGGCCAAGGCAGAGTGCACGTGCGGTAATTCCAACCATCATTACTCAAATTTTATCAGGTAAAAAAGAAATTAAGTTAGGCCACACTACCCCTACCCGCGATTTAACTTTTGTAAAAGATACCGCTAAAGGGTTTATTGCTATTGCCAATACTCCTGCCTTTAACGGTGAGGTAACTAACATTGGCATGAACGAAGAAATCAGCGTTGGTGATTTGGCCGCAATGATTGCAGATATTATCGGAGAAAAAATTTCGATAACTACTGATGAGGTAAGAGTAAGGCCCGATAAAAGCGAAGTGGAAAGATTGTGGTGCAACAATGAGAAAATATTGAAGCACACAACATGGAAGCCTCAATACAATTTAAAATCAGGACTTGGGGAAACAGTTGAGTTTTTAAAAAAGCACTTACATTTATATAAACCGGAAATTTACAACGTATAACCCACAATTACATGATAGCAGTTTTATTGGCAGGCGGAAAAGGAACAAGATTACAACCTTTCACTATTAGTTTACCAAAACCTTTAATGCCGGTTGGCAACCATCCTATACTTGAAATATTAATCAAACAATTAAAGGATGCAGGAGTACACAAAGTGTTTATTTGTGTAGGATACCTTGAATCCTTAATACGCTCTTATTTTGGAGATGGTTCAAAACTTGGCATTGAAATAATTTATTCGAGCGAAACAGAACCATTGGGTACTGCAGGGCCACTTAAGTTAATTCAATCGCAATTAACAGAAACTTTCTTTTTTATGAATGGTGATTTATTTACCAATATTGATTTAAAAGCCATGTACAAGTTTCATAAAGAACAAGGCGGCCCGGCCACTATTGGTTTAACAAAACGTACTGTTGATATTGATTTTGGTGTAATAAAAATTGATGCCAACCATGAGTTTACAGAATGGAAAGAAAAACCAACACTTGAGTATTTGGTCAGTACAGGCATGTATGTTTTTGAGCCTTCCATTTTCAAACATCTTCCTAACGGTTTTTTTAATGTGCCTGATTTGATTCAGAAACTGCATAACGAAAAAGAAAAAGTAAGCGGTTACCTGCACAAAGGTTACTGGCTTGACATTGGAAGAATTGAAGATTACCAGCGGGCATGCCAGTTGGTAGAAGATGAAAATAAAAAGTAATGAATAAACTTCCGGTAGTTGTAACGGGCGCTTCGGGGTTTTTAGGCAAATACGTTTGCAATAAACTTCGTCATTATGGCGAAAAGGTTATTGAAGTTTCAAGACAAAGTGGTTTTGATGTTTGTAATACACAATCTTTAGAAAGCATTCCTGCATTTAAAGCATTGTTTCATTTAGCTGCACACACATACGTACCCGATTCGTACAATAAAACAGCACTTTTTTTTAACACCAACATTAGCGGAACCATTAACACACTTGAGCTTTGCAAAAAGCACAATGCGCAATTTATTTTTGCAGGCTCATACATTTACGGGCAGCCACAATCACTGCCTGTAAACGAAACCCATCCCACAAGTTTGTGGAACCCTTATGCTACTAGTAAAATTATAGGTGAAGAGTTATGCCAATCATACAGCAAAGAGTTTGGCTTAAGCACCACATCACTCCGCATTTTTAATATTTATGGTACGGGACAAAATTCTACCTTTTTAATTCCTAAAATTATACATGGCGTAAAATCGGGCAGTTTAGAATTGGAAACAGCAACACCTAAACGCGATTTTATTTTTGCCGATGATGTTGCAAATGGTTTTTTACTTGCGTTTAATAATCCGCAAAAACGATTTACTGCCTACAATGTTGGTTCCGGTGTAAGCTATAGCGTAAGCGATATTGTAAACATGGTGAAAGAAATTTTAAGCAGTAGCCTAGAGGTAAAATACAACAACACACAACGCCCTACCGAAGTTGCCAATGTAATAGCTGATTGCACAAAAATTAAAACTGAACTTGGCTGGCAGCCTACCGTTGATATTTATGAAGGATTAAAAATTATGTGCGGTACTACTTTATAAAAACATCTTTTATTGGCTTGCCATTGCATCCGCTTGGGTTTGAAATTTTAAGTAGTGATGAAACTGTTGGAGCAATATCTGTGATATTTACTTTCTCAAAGGTTTCGCCTTTTTTTATTCCCCAGCCGTAAAACAATAATGGTACATGCGTGTCGTAATCATGCGGGCTACCATGTGTAGTGCCGGTTTTAGCAAACCACTGAAATGTAGCAGGGTTAAGGCAGAACATTACATCGCCACTTTCCTTATAGTAAAAACCATTTTGCATCATGCGTCTTGTACCATCAATATAATTTTCTTGCAAAAGTTTTTTGCGCGGCAAAGCAATAAAAACCTGCGGCAAGGTATTTAAATAAGCTGCCACAGCCTCACTCAAAGAATCGGCATTTATGTTTCTGTTTTTTATAGCCGATTGATTAAAGTAAAACTGATGTCCGGATAAATCAAGCAATAGAGGTTCTTTGGCAGATGCATCGTTCAGTAATTTTTTTACACCCTCTTTTAAATCGTTTGTTTCATTTGTTTCAACAATAATTTCTCCGGGCAATTTGTTGTCGTTTAAGAATACAGGGTTATTAGCAGCACCATGATCGGCAGAAAGAAATATAAGTACATTGTTTAGCCCGTAAGTAATATCAATGTAATTGAAAAAGTTAGTAAGGTCGCCATCTAGTTTTTTGTAGCATTCTTCCAATTCAACAGAATTAATTCCAAACTGATGTCCTATAATATCTGTGGAGGAAAAGCTAATACATAAAAAATCTGTTTCGTTTCCTCTGCCTAACTTTTCACCTTCCAACAATGCTATTGCAAATTCTTTAGTTAACCTGTTTCCCCATTGTGTTTTTGCAATTATAGATGCATTTTTTTCGAGCGAAAAATCATAATCGAAAATGTAATCACTGTCTGCACCCATAGGTGTTTCATAACGTGGGGAGCTATCGGGTGTACTTTCGGTATAATGATCGTGCGCATCTGAAAGCTTCCATCCTTCGTTTAAAAATTTGGTTGCCAAAGAATCGCGGTTAAACTTAACTGCCCACTCAGGCAACTTTCCGTTTGCATAATAATAAGTGCTTGAAACAAAACCTGAAGTAGCACCATCAAACCAAAATGCCCCATTGGCTGTATGCCCAGCCGGTAAAATTGCAGCCCGATCTTTTAATGCAATACCATAAATTCTTGACCTGAAATTGCTGAAAAGTTTTAATTCATCGGTTACAGTTGTTGTTTTTAATCGCTTTGGCGAACGGGCTCCGCCAACATTTGCGCCTACAGTTTTGTATAATGAGTCTTCAACACTTGAGTGCGAAATATTTAGTTTTCTATCATACCACTCATTTGAAATTATGCCATGTGTGGAGGGTGTGGTTCCTGTGTAAATACTTGCATGGCCCGGAGCAGTTTCAGTTGGTACGTAATTATAGTGACACTGATGAACATTAAAACCACCATTGAGCAAACGGTTAAATCCACCATTACCAAACTTGCTTTTATAACGGTATAAATAATCGTAACGCATTTGGTCCACAACTATACCTATAACCAATTTGGGCTTATCGGCTACTTGGTTTGGGGCTGATGTTTGATTATGTGTTTTTGTTGTTTGTGCAACTGCCATATTCACCATAAGACATACAGCAAATGAGTAAAGCATTTTTTTCATAACAAGACTGATTGAAGCAAATTGCAAATTAAAACTATTTGACAAAACACTAGTGCGCATAGTGTTTGAAAAATGATTCAAAAAAATTTAACAATAAGGTAGCATTACTCATCATAAAATACATCTTTACCAAAATATTAATTGTGTGATAACTATTTATACAGACGGTTCGGCACGTGGCAACCCCGGTAATGGAGGTTACGGAGTTGTTTTGTTATCGGGTGCGCACCGCAAAGAACTGAGCCAGGGCTACCGTTTAACCACCAACAACAGAATGGAATTGCTAAGCGTGATAGTAGCGCTTGAAGCATTAAAAAACCCCAACCAACAAGTTATTATTTATTCTGACAGCAAGTATGTGGTAGATTCCGTTGAAAAAGGCTGGGTTTTTAACTGGAAGAAAATAAATTTTAAGAAGAAAAAAAATTCTGATTTATGGACACGCTTTTTACGCATTTACGAAAAACATAAAGTAAAATTTCAGTGGGTAAAAGGGCATGCAACCAACCCGTTAAACAACCATTGCGATTTGCTTGCTACCACCGCTGCCGATAGAAGTAATTTATTGGTAGATGAGTGGTACGAAAAGTTTGGCGCTACAGAAGGTTGAGTGATTGGAGTTTTGTGTCAGGAGTTTCGTACTTGCTCATTTTGCGTAGTGCTTATCAAGCAAATCAACATATGGCTTCAGCAAATGGTGTACAAAAACATTTTTACCATCAAACACAAATTTAGATTTGTAATCAGCATCAGCCATTAAAACAACAGGAACACCGGCAGGCATATAGTTTTGTGAGTAAACATAATGGGGTTCTTTATATTGAGGTAAATTCTTTTTAACCATTTTAAACAATTTTTTCCCTAACTGCTTTCGAAATGTTTTCATCGCTTTGGTGGAGGAGCAATTTAACTTATTATAAACACTATTGAGGTAAATACGTGTAATTAACTTTTGCTTACGTATAAATTCTTTTGCTCCTGTAAACGGATTGGTATTGTTAAAATCATTTACCGTTTGCAACGAGAACGGAGCTTCAGGCACCCAATCTTCGGTATTTACCACTCGGTATGCATAACCGTTGCGGGTTATAAAATCAAAATCGTAAGCATAATATAAATTGCCGGGCTTAGGGGCTGCGCTGCAATATGATTTAAACACAATGTTTTTATCTAACTTTCCGTCTAACTGCAAATGGCGCAGGTAGGAAGTAAGTAAAAAAGTAATTGCACCTCCCTGGCTGTGTCCCACTAAATATATTTGGTTGATGCCTTTTACCTGGAAATTATTTATTTGGGTTAAAATACCCGGTGCCATGTGCGCAAGGCTTGTTAACCAACCGGTATGTACATAAGCATTTTCATTTTCAGCAAGCTTGTAATCAAACAGTGTTGAATCATTTATTTGTAATTGCCCTTTTGCTTTAACCATTGGGCAATAAAAATTAGCCAGCCAGCTTACAGCACTTGCAATAGTTCCCTGTATGTGTATAACACCCTTGCCGTTGATCCCTTCCCACGCTTCGTAACAATTTTGAAACCCCACACGTGGCGAGCGGTATATCAGTTTGTATTTTAAGGTAGAAACTTCGGGCATGCTATCACGCAATTTTCCAACCATTTCCAATAGCTCTTTATACTCTATTGCATTAAACCCTGGTTGTATTTGCTGAGAAAAAACAGTTTGGGAAAAGAAAAAGAATAGAATAACAACAATTATTCGTATTAATTTTACAGGCATATAAACGAAGATTTGATTGAAAACAATTGCTTAGATAAAAATTAAAGAAGGTGGTTATTACAGTCTGCTCAATCCGTTTTTTGCAGGCTCGTAGTCGGGTTTTATTTCTATTGCCTTCTCGTAATCAACTCTTGCCATAGAAATGTTACCAAGTGTTTCATAACAAACGCCCCTGTTATAATATGCTTCTACATAAGACGGATCGGCTTCTATGGCACGGGTGTAATGTTTAGCTGCCTCATCATAAACTTTTAAAAGTGATTGATGAATGTATCCCAAATTAAAATGTGCATTTTTATTTTTTGGATTTACCTGAATAATGGATGTATAGTCTTGTATAGCTTTATTTATCTCGCTATGATCCTGGTACCATAATCCCCTGCCATACAAAGCATCTTCTGCATTTGGCTTTATGCGTAAAGCATTATTATAATATTCCAATGCAAGCTTGTTGTTTTGCGCCTGAAACAAAACGCCAAGCTGCACATAGGCTTCAAAAAACTGCTGGTCATACTCAACAGCCTTTTGAAAAACTTTTACTGCCCCGGTGGTATCGCCCTTTTCTTTCAAATTAAATCCTTTAAGCAGCAATGCCTTTCCATTATCGGGCTGTTTACCTAAAACGGTGTCGGCATATTGTATAGAAAGATTGTTTTGCCTTACATATAAATACAACTCTGATAACCTCAATGCCGCATCATAGTTTTCGGGATCAATACCACGCACTTTTTCTAAACACGCTTTAGAGTTTTTAATTTTATTTAGTTTGAAACTAATGTCGGACATAAGCATTAGATACTCTGTTTTTGTACTGTCTAATTGAACAGCCTTTTCAAGATCAGTGAAAGCATCGGTCAGATTTTTCTCCTCTTCGTAGGCTTTAGCTCTTTTAAAAAGCAATGCGGCATTACCTGGTTCTGATTTTATAAGGATGGTTAATTCGTTTATTTGTTTGTTACCGGATAATGAGTCTGCAACACTTCCCTCTTCATCTTTACCATTTTTTTGATTACAGGAAGTTAAAAGACAATTAAAAAAACAAAGGCTCAACAGAGCGAAAAAAATTCTTTTCATAAAATATTACGATTTTTATTGTTGCGGTATATAGTTGGGGTTGAAAAAAAATCCCTTAATGCTGTTATAAATTATTGAGTTCAAATAAAATCCATAAGAGGATATTGTTTTTTTAAAATCAACATATCATTTGCGCCAAGCCATTTTTTTAGCAGAGTGGCGTAAATGCTTCTAAAGTCAATTTGATGTTCAAGGTATTTGCCTACATCATTAATTTGTGTGTAGTTGTTATAAAAACCTCTTTTCATAAGGTGCTTTCCGCTTAGTACATATACACTGTTTGCCGTGCCATGATCTGTTCCTCCGGCAGCGTTTTCGGTAACACTGCGACCAAATTCACTAAATACCATTATGCAAGTATCGTCAAACAAATTATCTCTTTTTAAATCCTGAACAAATGAATATAAGGCTGAGCTGAAAAGCTTGAGCAAGTTATTATGCGGACCAGTTTGATTTGCATGAGTATCAAACCCGGTAAGTGAAGTATAGTATGCCTTAGTTATAGAATTGCCTCTTATTAACCCGGCAATGGTTTTTAAATTTTTAGCAAAAAAATTATCTGGATAATTGGTTGATGATTCTTTGCTTTTTGTATGTTCCTTTAAATAATCAAACGATTGGTATCCCTTACGCGCACGGTTATAAATAAAATCGTTGTAATTGCTGCTTTGTTCGTCTGTTTGAGTCTGCTCAACAAAATTGCGACTGTAATCACCAACACCTACTTTGTTAAGAACAAAATTATTCATTGCAATACCGCTAATTTTATCACCAACAGCCGTTAGGTTTAAAAAATCATTAAACAACAAAACAGAATGAGTATGTACTTCGTTTTTATGTAATTGGTCAAGGTATCTGCCAAGCCAGCCTGTATGTATAAATTTATTTTCGCAGCCTTTATACCAAACCTGTGCCGACTTAAAATGAGAGAACTCCGGATTTGGGTAGCCCACATCATTAATAATGCAAACATCACCGTCATTATAAAGTCTGTATAATGGCTCTATAGCCGCATTAAACCCCAATGAGTTATTAAGCTTTAAAAGAGATTGATGTTTAACACACAACTTAGGTCTTGCTTTAAAATATAAGTCATTCTCATAAGGTACTATGGTATTTAGCCCATCGTTGCCACCAAACAAGTGAATTAACACTAACTTCTTATGGCTTGGCAATTGCGCAAGCGAGTTGCTTAATGCCGAAACAAACTGCGGCATAATAAACGCACCCGATGCAAGCGCTGATTGGGCAATAAATTTTCTCCGGTTTATTTTTTCCATTAAAAAGAGTTCTTAACAAAACTGGTATTCAGGCGCTGACATGATCCTCCTTGATGTTTCAATAAAGTCATATTCATTTGCATTAATAAACTTGCTGTTTACATTAAACTTTTTATCTCTTCTCTGAATAAGAAAGTCAATCATTTTTTGGGAAGATTCAATGCCTTTGCCTGCCTTAAAATATTTTTTTGCATTTTCAACCTCAATTGTTACAGTTGGTAAGTCCATCTTCACTAAATTCCCCATTCTTATTGTGGCGTTTTCTTTTTCAATTATTTTATAATTGTTATTTTGAAACATCCTGCGGCTGGCATCAAGGCGAAGCAATAGGGAAGCACTGTCTATGCTGCCCCTGTCAAAATTCCAGCCTGCAACAGATGGCGGATGAAAAATATCGTGACCAAAGAAAGACACACAAGCTCTGAATGACTGATAATCTTCAAACTTATATCTGTAAAACTTCATAATACCTGCTAGCAAATCATAAGGCGTTTTAAGTTTGGCGCCAATGTTTTCCGCTTCATAAAACCATGCCGACAAAAAAACTTTTTTCATCAATTTCTCAATGTCATAATTGTTAGTGTAAAAGTATTCCGCCAACTCTTCAACTCTTTCATCATTTAAATTATCATTCACAAAAAATCTGTAAATTTTTTGAACTACAAACCGTGCACACTGTTTTTGCTTTAAAATAATATTAATGATATCAAAACCATTAAAGTTTCCTGTTTCTCCTAAAAAAGTTTTAGTTCCTGCATCAAACTTTTGCTGGTCAAACATAAACTCAAACGTACCTTTTTTAGCGTACCACCCGGTTAAAGCGCGTGTTCCGTTTTTAACATCCTGCTCGGTAAAATTTCCATGCCCTAACGTGAAAAGCTCCAAGAGCTCCCTGCTAAAATTTTCATTAGGCTTTCCTTTAGTGTTTACATTTAAATTCAGGTAAGATAACATGCCTGCACTTGTTGATACGCTAACCAATAAGTCTTTAAAATTACCTAGGGCATTTTTGCGCAGCATATTCATGTATTGCCAGCATATTTTGGGATCGCCCATTTTACAGGCAAAATGAATGCCCCAGAATATTGCCATTTTCTCTCTAAAAAAATTGCTGTTAAAAGCATAAGCATGCAACCAGTCACGTAAAAGCAATGCACGTTTTGATGAGCGGGATTCCTTATCTTCAATACGTGCCATTTCATGCATGGTCATATCCTGATTTTTTAAATCGTAAGTATCAAGCGCATCATCCTCTTCCATCTTTATTTCAGTGTAACCCTTTGCATCATTAAATATTTTATCAATTGCACTCTTAACTGTGAGATTTGAATTTATCATAGATATCTCAGGTCCGCATCCGGCACGCCAGTACAAATGCTTAAGCTTATCAAAATCAGAAACGGTTTCCATTACTTTTAAAAGAGAATAGTTTTCTAAACGCCCCAATCATATTTTAATTTAAATGTATACTTAAAAGATGCTTCAATATTAATAAAGATTTATTATTGTTCAGTTATAGGATATTACCGATTAAATTTACATTACTCCAAGTAAAATCCTGTCACCTATACAATGATTTTTCGGCTAAGTTTGCGTGCTCATTAAATATAATATATGTTTTCAAGAAATTTAATCTTTACGCTTTTGTTTATACTACCTTTGAACACATTAGCACAGATTGAAAAATACACATCGCCCGAAAACAATTTTTATTGGAAAAACCAACTTCCGTATGCCGGTTACTGGCAGCAGGATGTTTATTATAAGATTAAAGCAACTGTTGATGATAAAACAGATATTATTTCCGGTACAGAAATTTTAGAGTATAAAAACAACTCACCTGATACTATAAAAGAATTATTTTTTCACTTATATCAGAATGCTTTTACTAAAAACTCATACCTGAGCAATTTAACAAAAAACAATGATGAAAAAATCAGGTATGGGAAATATGAAAACGAAAACCTTGGAATTACAATTGATGATTTAAAAATCATTTCAATAAACGGTGAAATAATTCAGGCTTCAGCAAAAACCGAAATTGACAACACAATTTTAAAAATAACACTGCCACAAGGCTTGTTGCCAAATTCAACCGTATCGCTTTCCATGTCATTTAAATCCTATTACAGTATTGGCAGCCAGCGAAGGAGAATGAAAATGTATTATTCATACGGAGTTAAACATTACAACGGGTGCCAATGGTATCCTAAGTTAGCGGTTTATGACCGTAAATTTGGCTGGAGCACCGATCAGCATTTAGGCAGGGAGTTTTACGGAAACTTCGGGAATTTTGATGTAGAACTTTCTTTTCCTAATAATTATATTGTAGAAGCAACAGGCATTTTACAGAATGAAAACGAAGTATTGCCTGATGATTTAAAAAACCAATTAGACATTAAAAACTTTGCAAATAAACCATGGGAAGAAATGCCATCGGAAATAATTAAATCCGATGGCACAACCAAAACATGGAAATACTATGCAGAGAATGTACATGACTTTGCATTTACTGCCGACCCAACATACAGGATAGGCGTTGTTAAATACAAAAATGTTAAGTGTGTGGCAGTGGTGCAGGAACCCCATGCAGCGGGCTGGCAAAATGCAGCTACTTATGCAGCACGAATATTAGATGTTTTTTCAAAGGACTTTGGTGAGTTTGCCTATCCTAAAATTGTAGTGGCAGATGCGCGTGATGGAATGGAATACCCTATGATAACAATGGATGGAGGAAGAGACCCATCGTACCGCGGATTATTTGTACACGAAATTGGTCATAACTGGTTTTACGCAATGGTGGGCAATAACGAAACATACCGTGCAATGATGGACGAAGGCTTTACCCAATTTCTTACCGCATGGGGCTTAGAAAAATTAGAAGGAGACCGGCTTGCCGTTCCTAACAATGCAAGTACAAAACAAAAATTACTCTTTGAACCTTTTACACAAAAGTATGCCAGCGTTTACAGCACCTATTTGAATGCTGCCATGCGCGATAAAGATGGATTTATAAATACACATTCCGACCAATTTGGCGGGGCGCTTGGGCATGGCGGTGGTTATGGTATGGTTTATAGAAAAACAGGTGCTATGCTTTACAACCTTCAATATGTTTTAGGAGAAGATTTGTTTTTAACTGCCATGAAAAATTATTTTAATGCATGGAAATTTAAACACCCTTATCCTGAAGATTTTCGCAACAGCATTATTCACTTTACAAAAACAGATTTAAACTGGTTTTTTGACCAATGGATTGAAACAGATAAAAAAATTGACTATGCTGTAAAAAGAGTTAAAAAAGGGAAAGAAATAAATGAGTTTACTGTTATTTTAAAAAGAAAAGGGCGAATGCAAATGCCTGTTGATTTTACGTTGTATGATAATTGTGGTAACAAAAAGAGCTATCATGTACCTAATAACTGGTTTGTTAAAAAAACAGATGCCACTGTTTTGCAGAGGTGGATTGGCTGGGATAAACTAAAACCAACGTACAGGGCTACCTTAATTTCTGAGTGTGGTATAGGAAATATAGTTATTGATACCACTAACCTGCTTGCTGATATAAACAAGCTTAATAATTCACTTACTTTTCCGGTTAAAGCGAAGTTTGATCCTTTACTTACTTCTACCCTGCCTACTGACTGGAACAATTACAGGATAAGGGTTAGGCCTGATGCTTGGTACAATAATTATGATGGAATTAAAGCAGGTGTTTTTATGGATGGTGGATATTTTAATTACAGACATAAAATAAAAGCAGGTTTTTTATTGAATACCGGAATAGGTTCATGTTGTTTGCCCGATTCTGTTGACATAAACAAACACGATCAGGCATCATTTCTTTTATCCTACGAAACACCGCTTGATTTCATCAACAAAAATTTTTCGATAAAAGCAGAGGTAAAGCACATTGACGGATTGCAGCAAGGCCTGTTATACTTTGAACAACTTTCTAAAAAAGAAACAACAAAACTGTTCGGTTATTTTAAGAGTATGTACCGTAAAAACAGCAGCGATGCATCCTACCTCCTTTATCCAAACGATTGGAAAACAAACCTGTTTAATAATACCGTTACGGGTGGGGTAAGCTACAAGTATTCGGAGATTGGATACAATGGAGAGATGACAGCAAAAATTACAAGCTCATCCATTTACAGCGATTACAGTTTCTCGGCCATATCGTTTGAAAATGTTGACCACTGGCGTATTGGGAAACTTGTTTGGCAAAACCGCATTTATGCCGAGTATGGAACAGGATTAAACAGACCCTTGGAATCGAGCTTATACTTTGCAGGCGCAAACCCGGAAGATATGATGGAAAATGCTTACACACGGTCGGGCGGTTTTGTGCCGCGAGACTGGCTTGGATACAGCAGCGAAACCAATCACTTTCAAATGGGTGGAGGGTTAAATTTAAGAGGGTATGCCGGTTACGTTGCTCCTTATAATTTAAATGACCAGTCGCAGGTGTTTATATACCGTGGCAATAGCGGTGCAGCCATTAACTCCGAACTTGATTTTGATGAGTTATTTAGAATAGCTTCTCGCTCTACACGCAACTGGCTAAAAATAGACAGCTACATTTTTGCCGATGCCGGAATTATGAAAATTAATAACGAAAAAAAAGATTTTACATTTAGTAATGTGCGTGCTGATGCAGGAATAGGCTTTGCCTTAACCATAAAAAAATGGGGCGCTTTTAATGGCATAAAACCTTTGACTATAAGATTTGATATGCCATTGTTTTTAAACGTTCCTCCTGCTTTAGAAGAAGATTATTTTAAATTCAGATATGTTGTTGGAATTAACCGTTCGTTTTAAAATGTTAAGGAAAGTAATTTGCGTTTTGTGTTTTACTTTGGCTGTTATAAATGTTTCTGCACAGTTAACAGATAAATATGTACTTGCATTAAAACATAAGAATCAATCACAATTTGAGCAGTCACTAGCTATATTTAAAGAGTTGCTTAAGAGTGATAGCGCTAATGCGGAGTACTTACATAATACAAGCTATCTTTATTCAAAACTTGGGTACAGCAGAAAAACGGAGCAGGAAAAAATGAGTTATTACAAAACGGGAGAATATCTTGCTCTTAAAACAATGAAGCTGCATCCTAAAAACGCTTTTGGACATTACAGTTATGCACTGGCGCTTGGCAGGTTAAATGAAAATGCTGGCAACAAACAAAAAATTAATAATGCAAAAGCAATTAAAACCGCCTGTGATAGAGCATTAAGTCTTGATTCAAAAATTGCAGGCTGCTATCATATACTAGGTAGATGGCACCGCACCATTGCCGGATTTAACGGCTTTGAAAAAATGATGATAAACACCATGTTTGGTGGTTTCCCTCAAGGAGGAAGTTATAATGCCGCATTAGAAAGCTTTAATAAGGCTATACAATTAGAACCGAACCAAATTTTGCATTACTACGAACTTGCTCAAACATATTATGAAAGGGACGAAGAAGGAGATATTATTAGAGCAAAAATTTGGGCAAAAAAAGCATTGGAACTTAGCCCCAGCCCTACAGACCCTGATGACAAAGACACAAGAGAAAAATGTAATATACTGATTGCAAAATGTAATTAACTTTTTAAAAAATAATAAAATGAAAATTGCGGTATTTCCAGGTTCGTTTGATCCTTTGCATAAAGGACATGTTGAAATAATAAATAAAGCCACCACAGTTTTTGACAAGGTAATAGTTGCCATAGGCGAAAACACTACCAAGCAGTACATGTTTGGTTTAGATGAGCGGCTTGCTACAATTAAAAAAGTATTTAGGAACAATAACCGTGTAGAAGTTAAAACCTATAAAGGCTTAACGGTTGATTTCTGTAAAAAAGAAAATGCAAATTTTTTAGTACGCGGGCTGCGTTCCTCTGCCGATTTTGAATTTGAAAAAGCCATTGCCCATAATAACACTGCTATTAATGCACAGGTTGAAACAGTTTTCTTTTTAGCATCAGCAGAAACAAGTTTTGTGACTTCTACTATTGTAAGAGAATTGTTGCGCAACGGGGCTGATGTGGGACACTTAATCTAGGATGGAATTATTGAGAATCAACAATAAAATTCAAAACACTATACTTCACCCATTACCTTTTCCGAAAACTGTTTTAAGTCTACACCATCAAAATTGCCGCTGCTCATCATCAAGTAAACACTATCGTGTTGCTTTGTCTTTAACAAATCGTTTACCAACTCCTTTGAATTATTATACACCTTTAAATCATGGCGGTTAAAAGCATTTTTTACCTGCAGCTCGCTAATAGGTTTTAGTTTTTTATGTTCGATAGTGTGAGGATTAAAATAAACATAAGCCTCATCGGCAAGGTTCATGGAGTTTTTGTATTGCTCCAAAAAATTTTCGTTAAGGCTGCTAAATGTGTGCAGTTCCATACAGGCTATTAGCTTGCGATTGCCAAACTGTTGTTTAACGGCATTAGTAGTGGCTTTTAGTTTTGATGGAGAGTGTGCAAAATCTTTAAACACAGAAACAGTGTTGTTACCACCCACAAACTCTAATCTTTTTGCAGCGCCTTTAAAAGAACTTATCATTTCATAAAATGCATCATCATCAATTCCTAAATGGTTACAAACACAGCGCGCGCCTTCCATATTCATAAGGTTATGCTCGCCAAATATTTTTAAAGAAGTTTTTCTTCCGTTGTGATTTATGTATGTAATTCCATTTTCAATACTATAATCAGGAATTCCGTAAGGTTGCTTGCTCACAGTTTGTAATACATCAGTTGCAAGTTTCAAAACCTCATCATCATTTTGGCAATAAATAAATGAACCACCCTTTTCAATTTTATTTACAAATATTTTAAACTGCTCTACATACATCTCATAATCAGGAAACACATTAATATGATCCCATGCAATGCCGCTTATTAAGGCCACATGTGGATGATAGAGATGAAACTTAGGTCTGCGGTCAACAGGAGAAGCAAGGTATTCATCGCCTTCTAAAACGATTACGGGTGCATCACTCAACTTTACCATTGTGTCAAAGCCTTCTAACTGTGCACCTACCATATAATCAAAGTCAAGTCCTTTTAATTTAAGCACATGCAAAATCATACTTGTAATGGTTGTTTTGCCGTGACTCCCTCCTATTACAACTCTTTTTTTATCTTTTGAAAATTCATAAAGGTACTCAGGGTATGAAAAAATACGGAGACCTTTTTTTTGCGCTTCTATTAATTCAGGGTTATCTGCACGTGCATGCATGCCTAATATTAAGGCATCTATATCCGTAGTTATTCTTTCTGGAAACCATCCTTCCTTATCAGGAAGCAATCCGGCATTTTGTAACCTTGTTCGTGATGGTTCTAATATCTCATCATCCGATCCCGTTACTTTAAATCCTTTTTTCTGCAATGCTAAAGCAAGGTTGTGCATGGCACTGCCACCAATTGCTATAAAGTGTATTCTACTCATTAATCTATTGTAAATTCAATATGATAAAAGAATTTTCCACGCATCAGCTACCTTGCCTGCTTCTAATAATTTCTTGGCGGCAATGTGGCGTGTTGCCTTTTCATTTGACGGATCAGCGGCAAGTGCTTTGTTAAACTTACTAATGTCTTCTTCTTCACTAAAAGATTTTACCTCATCTGTAGTGGGCAACGCTTCGGCATTTGCAAGCATACCCAAATCATTTCCTGTAAGCACTTCGCTATTTTTTATTTCAGCAGGCAAAGCATCTATGCCAATGCCTAATTTTAAATTGGGTTTAGCAACGGTAAATATTGCATTGCCCGATGCACGGCAGTAATAATCGTAACCCATGCGTGCCACTAAATCTAATTTATGCGGGTTCACTTTTTTATCTTCATCCAGCACATTATCGTTAATGTGCATTAGCACTATTTCGCAAATAATAAGATTGCCTGCTCCACCCTTTGTGCCGGTTTCAATAATCTCCAGTACATTACATTCAATATTTACTGGTGATTCTTTTACCAATGAAGGTTTAACCAATGTGGCAGGTGTCGGTGTAAACCCTGCCTTTTCAAATTCACTAACTCCTTTAGGGTATTCGCAACTTGCCAATGAGGCCTGTTGGACTATGGGATAGGTAACAACGCTTATTACAACTTCATTGGTATCGCGGCAGTTTTCAAGCGTGTGTTTAATGGTATTATCCCGCACCCTTCGTGCCGGACTAAAAACAAGTATGGGTGGGTTGCTGCCAAATGCATTAAAAAAACTAAATGGTGAGAGATTGGGATTTCCGTTTTTGTCAATTGTGCTTGCAAATGCTATGGGGCGCGGTGCTACCACGCTTAACATATAAGCATGCAACTCTCCTGTTTTAATTTCTTTTGGATTAATTATCATTCAAAAATATTTTAAGCAAATGTATGTTTTAAATTTTTTAATTGTGAAATGCGCTTTTTTCTTTTGCTAATAAAGAAAAGGGCAGAATGATTTTATAAATACCTAGCCTAATGGTGTTTACAGTCATTCTGAACGGAGAGACTGATTATAATGAAAGTCGGAAATAAATTTATAATACAGGTATTTCATACTGAATTCTCCATAACAAATACAATCTAAAATTTCTCTTTACTAAATTCATTAACATCAAACTTTGGATTCCGCACAAGGCTTGACATTTCAACTCTTATAAACAATCCCCGGTCATCATACATTTCCTGCACAATTGGAAGAAAAGTATTTCTATCCAAATACAAAACAATCCTTTTAGCCAACACATTCGGCACTCTTATAACCGAACCCTTCTTTACATCATTCATTGAACTCAATTGTGGATTATGTTCTAATATCATGTTGTCGTTAAGTAATAGCCTCTTTGAAATGGATGTAATATCCTCACCTTGCTTTACCACATAGTCAGAGAAATAAAATAAGGGAGGAATAATTTCAATACGGTGGCATATTTTCCTATCAAACTCTTCGTCAGGTAAAACATGGATAGAATTCATAAACATAAGTGAATCCTTTTTAATATAGCTTTCAAAAAGCTCTTTGGTGTAATTAAACCCCATTTCCCACATGGTAAAATGATGATTCTTTCTAAGCAAAGAATTATATGGACTTAAGCTTAAATTGAAGAAAGGAAAACTGTTTGGGTGCACAATTACCTTATCGTCATTAAATCCTTTAGCCAACAAGGCCTTCACGCCAGGGTTGGGGCTTACGCAGAATAAAAAAACTTTGTAAGGGGTTGAATTTACTTTAACCACAAACTCACTAACCGTTTGTTTTCTGTTATGGGTTTCTATTGTTTTTAAATTAAAACTACACGTATGGGTTTGTGCTATTGCGCTCTGCATTTTAAAAAAATAAAAGATGGCATTAGCATTCTGGCTTACACCGGAAAATGAACTGAAAACTATTTGCAGACACAAGATAAGGGAAACAATTCTGCAACACATACCCTTAATCAATAATTTCTAAAAGTGTACGGAAGGCAACAAACTTGTCTTTATACTTTGCTGTGTGCTCCGCTCTTAAAGCAGGAGCAAACTTCTGCTCATACAAATTAAAATCTTCCATTGTTTTGAAATAATACTGAATAGAATATGTTTTGCCACCACCATCTTCATCAGCGAGCACACGAATAATTCTGCCTTCGGTAAATAATCCTGTTTTAAGCACATCAGGTACGTGGGTAGATTTCATCCATGCAAGCCATTCATCTACATAGGGCTCCTCAATGTTTATGGTTACGTTATAAATGTACATAGTACTCTTTTTATTTCTTAATTGATTTAATCATAATGAAATCATTCATCTCAAAATTGTTTCCAATATCGAAATCTTCAACTGCCTCAATTTTAAAATCTTCTTTAAAATAAAAATTAATGGCTTTAAAGTTTTTGCGGTTTACCTGTAATCTTATATTTCCATCACCAACAATTTTATAAGCCTCACGAATCAAATCGCCTCCAACACTTTTCCGTTGAAGGGAATTAGCTACATACAATTTATCAAGAAAGAAACTCTGATCTCCCTTTTTATATAAAGACAAATAACCAATAATAGCTCCCTTATACAAAGCCAGCAGAAATATATGTGCATTTTTAATTTGTTCTGATAAACTTTCGGGTGAATACATTTTTTCAAGCATGTATTCTATTTGTTCTTTACTGATAATTGATGCGTAATGTTGCCACCATATTTTTGAAGCAAGAGTGCTAATTTCTTCAATGTCTGAAACATTCGCTCTTCTGATTAACAAATCATTCATGGCATAAAAATAGAAATGATTGCCTGATGTTTAATTGAGCCAGTTTATTAAAATCTGTTTTCCATTCTCAGTTAAAACGGACTCAGGATGAAACTGCACACCATACAATTTAGCTGCAGTGTTGGAGAAAGCCATTATGTTTTCATCATCATCAATAGCAGTAACCGCAAAGCCTTTAGGAATATACTGTGGATGCACAACCCATGAGTGGTACCTTGCGCACAAAAAATTTGCTGGCAGGTTTTTAAAAAGTTTATCCGTGTTATTTACATGAGTTGTTCTTGCCACTCCATGCTGAACTTTCTCAAGATTGATAAGTTTACCGCCAAACGCCACTGCCATTGCCTGCATACCAAGGCATACGCCTAAAATATTCTTTTTTGTATGAAGATTTTTAATCACATCAATTGTAATTCCGGCATCATCAGGCATTCCGGGTCCGGGTGAAATACAAATGTGCGAATACTTTTCCAAATCAGCGATTACAACTTTATCATTCCTAAAAACATCAACCTTTGAATTTAAAATACCTTCAAAATAATGCACGAGATTAAAAGTAAACGAATCGTAATTATCTATGACGGCAAGTCGCACTTTAGTTTGGAGTTATTAGTTTGGAGATTGAAGATTGTGGTTGAAATTCGAGGAAATAAAATTGGTTCACAATTGACAATTGTCCCCCGATACTTCGAGGCACTATTCAGAGGCTAATTCTCTACAAACTTATATCCTATTCCTCTCACGGATTGAAAATATTTAGGATTACCCGGATCGGGTTCAAAGTATTTCCGAAAGGTAACTATAAAATTATCTATCGTGCGCGTGGATGGATAAATATCATACCCCCAAACTGTTTCAAGAATATGTTCGCGTGAAACAACTTCGTTTTTCTTCTCAACCAATAGTTTCAACAACAGGTTTTCTTTCTTGGTAAGGTTTACCATCTCTCCTTTCGGAGTTATTATTTCCATTTGGCTGAAATTAATTTTAAAGCCATTGAAATAATAGTTGTTAATAGAAACACCAGCCTGCCGCATTCCTCTTTTAATAAGGTTGCTCACACGTAGTAAAAGTTCTTCCAAATTAAAAGGTTTGGTCAAATAATCATCTGCTCCCATTTTCAAACCCATAATTCTATCATTAGATGTATTCTTTGCGGTTAGAAACAAAACCGGAATATCAGGATTATCCAGCCTTATACTTTCACAAACCGTAAAGCCATCCATTTCAGGCAGCATCACATCCAATATAACGAGATTAAAACGCGCGCTCTTAAATGTCTTTAACGCCTTCTTTCCATCACCAACCACAACTACGTGGTAGCCTTCCAATTCAAGATTTAATTTAATAGTGTCCGCCAAAGATGTTTCATCTTCTACAAGCAGTACACGAATGGATGCATCGTTATTCATATATCAAGTTTTTCTTCTGCTAAATTAACAATCAATTAATGTATTTTGGAGCGCACAAATTTGTTTTAATGTCAAAAGCGGGTAAAGATTTAGCATGGAGTTTATTAGGGGCGTTTTGCTTTATTTTTATTTACGGATATACCTTTAATTGTTCTGACCAGGAAGAACACCTGCCGCAAGTTTATAAATTATTAAATCCATCGCTTTACCAAAACGATTATTTTGTTGAGGCTGCTTCAAGCCATTTTACCATCCGTTACTTTTATGTAAAGTTAGTATATGCGTTCTCAATAGTTTTTGGTGTTGAAGCCGCAGTTTTTATTCTTTATGTTTTGTGCATGTTGTTGTGTTTTTATTTTTTACTGAAACTTGCATCTTACTTTTTTGAAAATATCAACACCCAAATTGTTGCTGGCATTGCCACGCCATTATTGTTTAATTCTTTTACTGCCGGGGGAAACAGTCTTTTTGACACACAGTTAATTTGCACATCCATAGCAATGCCTTTCTGCCTTGGCGGCATATATATGTTTCTGAAAAGCCAATGGATTAAAGCAGCAGTTTTTTGTGGAGTGGCTTCTTTGTTTCAGGTATTAATGGGATTGCAAACTTTTTTTCTGTTTGCCATGCTTATTATAGTGCTTTACAGAAAGCCTGATTTTCGACAATTATTAATATCCATATTAGTTTGGGCTGCCGTTGCATCACCAATGTTGTATAACGTATTAAAAAACCAGCTTGGAGATTCAAATTATGAAGTACAAACATTTTATGAGGCATTATATTTTTTCAGAAATCCCCACCATTATATTCCATCGAAATTTCCTTTGGGTGATTATTTAAAAACGCTATTCATAATATGCCTGGCTTTACTGTTGGCATACACAGCAAAAAACAAATTTTTTAAACTCCTGATTTGCCTTAACTCCATTGTTATTGCATTGTTAATTGGTTATTTCCTCCTATTTGAAATGATGGGGTTGATGTCAATAGGAAAAATACAGTTATTTAAAATTACACTGTGGCAGGAATTTATAAATGGCATTTTTATTACAGGAGTTATATCCAATTATATACTTAAAAATACCAACCTCAATTTTCCAAATAGAAAATGGTTAATAACTGCATCTGCCTTTTCTTTTGTCTTATTCTCATTTATAATTTATTTCAAAAAATACTTTCCTGAAAAAATAAAAAGAAGATATGCAGTAAATACCAATTATAAAAGTGATTTAACGCTTGCTCATGAATGGTTAAAAACAAATACAAATGAAAGAGAAGTAGTTTTAAGTTTTGCAGATGACAACTCTTTACTATGCGAAACTCAGCGGCCGGTATTAGTTGCCTATAAGGCAATTATTCATGAGCCCTGGTTTTTAAACAATTGGATGCAAACATTTAAAAAAGCATACAGTATAGATTCAACTTATACTTTTAAAAATACATTTAACTTGGAGAGTATAAAAACCAATTCATACTTAAATGATTTTACAAAGCCTTATGTTGATTATTACATTGTTGAAAATAAAATGAGTATGGTAAAGAATATGGAAATAGTTTATTCCAATGCGAGCTATTCAATTATTTCAAATCAGCGCAACACTAATTAAGTTATTCAAGTTAAACAACACCCAAATAATTATGTATTATCTCGCAGTTCATTGCAACATTACTCCACGCGAACCCTTTGCCGATATTTTAATGGCCGAAATGGCTGATGCAGGATTTAGCATGTTTGAAGATACAGAAAACGGGTTTGTGGCTTATTTGCAAACAGAAGTTTTGGATGATATGTATTTGGCGAGCATTAACCGCACTGATAGCAACGAACTTTATACTGCAAAGTTTACCTATGAAATTATGCCTTACACCAACTGGAATGAAGAATGGGAAAAAAACTTTGAGCCAATAGAAATTGCCGGTGTATATGTAAGAGCGCCTTTTCACACACCAAAACCTTCAGCTAAACATGAATTGGTTATACAACCCAAAATGAGTTTTGGCACAGGTCATCATGCAACTACATCTTTAATGATTGAGCAAATGATGGAATTAAATTTTAAAAATAAAACCGTGTGTGATATGGGTTGTGGTAGTGGTATTTTGGCAATACTTGCTGCCAAACTTGGCTCCACAAATATTACAGCAATTGATATTGATGCGCATTGCGTTGAAAACACACTGGAGAACGTTGAGTCAAACGCTGTAAGTATTTCGAGAGCTTTAAAAGGAGATGCGCAAACACTTTTTGAAAGCGGCAGCTACGATATTTTAATTGCCAACATAAACCGCAACATTATTTTAGAAGATTTAAAAATTTATAACGTGTGTTTGAACAAAGGCGGTGTGCTTTTATTAAGCGGTTTTTATGAGCAGGATGCAGGCATAATTGCTGCTGACGCAGGAAAAATCAAATTGATACAACAAAAAAAGTTAGTTAGAGATAACTGGTGTTCGTTAAAATTTCTCAAGAACTAAACTTCAAACGATTGTCCCTGATCGGGAATCTCAATATTACCAAATCCAACTTTACTTAATGTATTTTTAAATTCAAGTTGTACTTCATACTCTCCATGTACTAAAAAAAGTTTTTTTACCAACCCTGGGTTCTGGCACTTTAGGTAATCAATCATTTCTTTATAATCGGCATGGGCGCTAAACGAACTAATTACTTCCACATCGGCTTTCACCTCATATTCTTCACCAAAAATGCGGACCGTTTTATCCCTGTTCATTAGCCTTCCGCCTATTGAATTTGGCGAACAATAACCAACCAGCAAAATGGTATTTTTGTTATCACCCACATTGTTTTTTACATGATGCTTTATTCTGCCAGCATCAATCATACCGCTTGCGGAAATAATAATGCATGGATTTTTGTTATCATTTAACTTTTTTGAGTCCTCGGCTTTCCGCACATATTGTAAATTACTAAAGCCAAAAGGGTCAGGGTCAGTTTTCATGTAATCAATTATTTCATTGTTAAAAAACTCGCGGTGCTTCCGCATAATCATAGTGGCATCAACAGCTAGCGGGCTGTCAACATACACATTTATGGCAGGAAGTTTACCTTCTGTTTTAAACCTGTCAAGGGTATAAACAATTTCCTGTGTTCGTCCCAAGCTAAAGGCAGGAATAATGAGTTTTCCCCTTTTTTCAACACACGTTTTCATAACAACATCAAGCAATTTTTGTCTTGCATTTCCGGTATCATCATGCAAGCGGTTACCGTAGGTAGATTCGCAAATTATATAATCCGCCTGTCTGAATTCTTGCGGAGATTTTAGAATTAAATCATTGTACCTGCCTATATCACCCGAAAAGGTAACTTTCTTCAACCCTGAATTATCCTTGACATTAAGGTGTACAGATACACTCCCTAGTATATGTCCAGCATCTGTAAAATGAAAACTTATTTCATCATCAATTACAATTTCTTTTCCAACCGCCACAGGTTTCATTAAATCAATAGCATCATCCACATCAGCAATTTCATAAAGTGGCTTCAGCAAATCTCTTCCTTGCTTTTCTCTTCTTTTGTTCAGGTATTTCACATCACTTTCCTGAATGTGCGCACTATCAAGCAACATTATTTCACATAATTCTTTAGTTGCTGCTGTGCAATAAATAGTTCCTTTAAATCCCTGCTTAACCAAATTTGGAATGTTGCCGGTGTGATCAATATGTGCATGAGATAAAAGCATTACATGAATGTCAGCGGGGTTAAATCCAAAATGGCGGTTCATTTCATCGTTATCCTTTCCTCGTCCTTGAAAGAAGCCGCAATCGAGAAGAATTTTTTTTCCGGAATGTGTTGTTATGATGTGTTTGCTACCGGTTACAGTACGGGCTGCGCCATGAAATTGTATTTGCATAAAATTATCAGCGTGTTAAAACAACAAAATCATTAATGAGTGTTTTTAAAAATACAACCCTATCCTTGGGTGTTTCTGCAAGTTTTAATTTTTTACTCATGATATCACACAACAAAACAATCGCATTTGCATGTGCGGAATTAGGGAAATTATTATGGCGCTCAAGTGTTTTTTTTACCACAAGCAAATCGCTTTCATGTAATTGCGTTACTTGCATATAAACCGGAGTGTATTCATTGCGAGTATTAATTTTCAAAATGTCTTTTAACTCCAATATGTGTCTGGGTTTTAACCTCACTACAATTGTATTTGCAACTAAATCTCCAAGTCTTTGCGCTTGTTGGGTAGAATTAATCATTATTGAAGCTATTGAGCCAAGCGAAAAATAAATATCAACCAATCTAAAACACCATCGTAACAAATAATCACTTAATGAAGGTTCTTTTCCGGTTAACCTTATAACCTTTAATCGCATCAGTTTTTTACCAATGCTTTGTCCGTTTAACCACCACTCACTTACCAATGAATAAAAAATAAAAAGCGGAGTCATTACTAAATACAAAACGTAAGTATATACCTGGCTGTTTGCGGAAAAGCCAACAAACATTAGCAATGCAAACATGCAAGCTCCAATAATTGAAATATCTATAATATATGCTATCACTCGTTCGCCTGCTCCTGCAAGTTCGTATTGAATGGTAACGTTTTGGGTAGTATCAATCTCAATAGTTCGCATGTGATGCAAATGTAACAGTAAAAATTTACAAACAGACTACAAGTCTATTGGAGAATCCTCTAAATTTGAGGCACGGAAAAAATTAAATCATAATCTTAATAAAATGAAAAAACTATTACTACTTGTGTGTTTTGCGCAGTTTGGTTCGCTACAGATTTATGCACAATCTAACCCAAATAAGGTTAAATGCGGCTCTGATGAGTATAATAAACAACTAATGCAATCAGACCAATCGTTCAAAATAAACCAGCAAGAAATTGAACGCTTAACGGAGGATTACATTTCTAATATTGGGACTAATCGCGTGGCATCTGCTGTAGTTACCATTCCTGTTGTTTTTCACATTGTTTATAATACTGCCACTCAAAACATAACAGAAAATGTTATCAAAACCCAATTAGATGTTTTGAACGAAGATTATAACAACATAAATTTTGACAAAAAATCAATAAGACCAAATTATCGTGGGTTGGCTGGTAACATGGATATAAAATTTGTAATGGCAAGACAGGATCCTTCTGGCAACCCAACCAATGGTATAACCCGCACATCAACAGCTAAAACCTTTTTTTGTACTTCTTCTAACGAGGCAAAATTTACATCCACAGGAGGACAGGATATTTGGAATCGTGATAAATACTTAAACGTATGGGTAGTTCCTGCTATCTCATCCAGTTGTGCTTCAAATTTAGCCAACATACTTGGCTACGCACAGTTTCCGGGTGGTGCGGCTAATACGGATGGTGTTGTTATCAGTTACGAATTTGTTGGAAGACCATCAAGCGGAGCGCCTTACAACTTAGGAAGAACAGCTACCCATGAAGTAGGACACTGGCTTAACCTCAGACATATTTGGGGCGATGACTCAAACGGAAACGGAACCTGTACAACCAGTGAATGTAGTGGAACTGATCAAGTTACCGACACACAAAATGCCTGCGAAGAAAATTACGGCAACATAACCTGTTACACTAAAAACTGTTCAACCACATCTAACGATGGCGAAATGTTTTACAACTACATGGATTATACCAATGATGCATATATGTATGGTTTCACTCCGGGTCAATGTAACCGAAGTGCTGCACTTTTTGGAATTAGCACTCCCTCAAGAGCAGCTTTGTTAACATCTAATGGTGCTGCAAACGTTGCCGCATCTCCAGCCAACGATGCCGGTATTACAGCTGTAATTTCTCCTGCAGCCACTACGGTTAATAATTTAACCACAACTTTTGATGTAGAAGTTGAATTAACAAATTTTGGTACTGCTGCACTTACATCATGCGATATTAATTATTACGTTAATGCTACAACTCCCACCACCTTTAACTGGTCAGGAAGTCTTGCTGCGGGATCTTCTATAAACGTTGTTCTTCCTACCCCACTTACTGTTAATGCGGGCACCCACTATTTTTATGCCTCCACATCAAATCCAAATGGAACTACTGACGGAACTACTGTTAATGACAGAATTCAAAAAAGATTTTTCCAGCATACCACTACTCAAAATTTACCTTACACACAAAACTTTGATGCTACAAGTTTCTTAAACGCTACAAGTTTATGGGCAAACAAAAATTATGACTGTGGCACAGGCGCCTGGGCAAAATCTACTACTACTTATGCAGGTGCTGGTTCAGCCTTTTTTACCAACTTTACGCAAACTGCTCCTGTTGGCCGAGATGATGAAATGCTTACCCCATTCTTAAACCTATCATCTCAAACAAATCCTAAAATTGGTTTTTGGGTTGCGTATGCGCCACGAAATACAACTTCAAGCGACACGCTTGAACTTCTTCTTACTACTGATGGAGGATATACCTACACATCAATTTACAAGAAGTGGGGATCCGCTTTACAAACTGTTGCTGCCACCACATCAGCATTTACTCCGTCTTCAACTTCCGATTGGCGTTTTGATGTTGTTGATTTAACGCCATACCAATCGGCAAAAAATGCACAGATTGCTTTCCGTAATATCACTAACAACCAAAATAACATTTATATTGATGAAATAGTTGTTGACCAATTATTGCACGTTCAAAATTTACAAGATGTAAAAACTTTTGCCGTATTCCCAAACCCTAACAACGGGCAATTTGTATTACGGGCTTGGTTTGATAAAGTAGTTAATGCACAGGTAACAATTTCCAACGTGCTTGGTGAAATTATTTATTCGCAAAAACTTGATCAGGGTTTGCAAGTTGAAAAGAACATTGATCTTGAAGGATTAAGTTCAGGAATTTATAACGTAACTTTAATTACCGAGTCGGGAACATTAAGCCACAGAGTTATTGTTAAATAAATAATTTGGCTTTCGTTTTCCAAAAAAAGCATTCGCAATAAGGCGAATGCTTTTTTGTTTTAGTTAGAACCCAACAATAAAAACACACACGGCTTTTTGCTCAACTCCGGCTTTTCTTTTTTCCAATGCGCAATAGTTTTGGTTTGAATCTGCTCTGTGCTCATATTAATTTCCTTAGCCAAACATAATTTTGTTTGCGGCTGGCAGGTCTCAATAAGCAATTGTAAAAGCTGCTGGTTGCGGTAAGGAGTTTCTATAAAAATTTGTGAGCAATTATTTTTTTGTGAGTGCACCTCCATTTTTTTTATTGCGGCAATGCACTCTCCCTTTTCCTTAGGTAAATAACCGTGAAAATAAAATTGCTGCCCATTTAGCCCAGATGCCATCAATGCAAGCAAAATTGATGATGGTCCTGTTAAAGGAACAACTTTAATATCTTTTTGATGTGCAATAGCAACCACTTCTGCTCCCGGGTCTGCAATGCCTGGGCAACCTGCTTCGCTCATCAGGCCAACGTTTTTTCCATTCAGCAAACTATCAAACAATTCGGGTTGGTTAAACTTGGGAGCGTGCTTATCTAATTCGTTTACTGTTATTTGCGATTGCGGTTTTGAAATATTGCATTGCTTTAAAAACTGACGTGCTGTTTTTGCATTCTCTGCAATAAACTCATCAAGGGTATCAATTATATTAATAACATGCTCCGGCAAAAAAACCTTTACATCATCATTGCCCAATGTGGTGGGAATTAAATAAAGTATTCCTTTGGTTAAAGAAGCTTCAGGCAATTTTTATTTCGCTTTGTTGCTTTGCAATTTTCTGTGCAGCCTGTTCACATGCCTTGTCGAGCATTTGAAAAACATTTTCAAAATCGGAAAGATTGCCGTAGTAAGGATCAGGTACTGAGCGTCTCACTCCAAAACCTGCAAACTCCATCAGCAAGTGTATTTTTTCTTCTTGGTCGCGTGTATCAGCAAATTCAATCAGGCTCTCATAGTTGTTATTATCCATTGCAAAAATGTAATCAAACTTTACAATGTCGGCTTTTTTAAAAGGACGAGAGCGTTGTTTACTAATATCAACACCATGATTGCGTGCTGTTGCAATAGAACGGTGGTCGGGCAAGCTTCCTTCGTGAAAATCTATCATACCAGCACTGTCAACAACTGCTTGAATGCGATGCTTATTTAATTTCTCGCGCATGATACCTTCTGCTAGTGGCGAGCGGCAAATGTTGCCTAAACAAACCATTAAAACATTCATGGCAATAAAAATAATTTAACCTCTACTGTTTAAGTTGATCCGCTTTTGCAAATCGGCAACATATCCTTTAAACTTCTTATCAGTTTCCATAAGGTTATTTACTGTGCGGCATGCATGCAAAACGGTTGCATGGTCTTTACCACCACAATGTGCTCCAATGGCTGAAAGAGAAGACTTGGTCATGTTCTTAGAAAAATACATGGCTAACTGTCTTGCCTGTACTACTTCACGTTTTCTGGTTTTTGATTTTAAAGTTTCGAGTGGTAACTCAAAATAATCACAAACAACTTTTTGTATGTAGTCAATAGAAATTTCGTGAACGGTGTTTTTTACAAACTTGTCAATCATTTGTTTGGCAAGTTCAAGTGTAATAGGCTTCTTGTTTAACGATGCTTGTGCAATGATTGAAATTAATGCACCTTCTAACTCTCTTACATTTGAAGTAATGCTGTATGCAATGTATTCAACAATGTCGGTTGGAAGTTCTATACCATCCACATACATTTTCTTTTTAAGAATAGCAATACGTGTTTCCAAATCGGGTGATTGTAAATCAGCACTCAATCCCCACTTAAAGCGTGAGAGTAAACGCTGTTCAATACCCTGCATGTCAACAGGTGCCTTGTCTGATGTTAGAATAATTTGCTTGTGATTTTGGTGCAAGTGATTGAAGATGTGAAAAAATACGTCTTGTGTTTTTTCTTTGCCTGATAAAAAATGAATGTCATCAATAATCAGCACATCCATCATTTCATAAAAATGAATGAAATCGTTTTGCGTATTGTTCTTTACAGCATCTACAAACTGGTTCATAAACCTGTCGGCAGGAACGTATAGAACTGTTTTTTGAGGAAAGTTATTTTTTATTTCAATACCAATGGCATGAGCCACATGTGTTTTTCCTAAACCGGTAGCACCATATAATAAGAGTGGGTTAAAAGAAGTGCCCCCCGGTTTTCCGGCAACAGCCCACGCAGCACTACGCGCTAAACGGTTGCAATCTCCTTCAATAAAATTTTCGAAACTATAATTAACGTTTAACTGTGAGTCAATATCAATCTTCTTTAAACCCGGAACTATAAAAGGATTTTTTATTGCCGTGTTTAATTGTACAGGTACAGACACCTGTGGGTTTTTAATATTAGCAGGTCCTTTTGCCGGTACTTTTACAGAATATGCTTTTGCAGTTCCGTTAGAAGTTTCCATTAATATAGAATACTCCAAACGACCTTCGGCACCTAATTCCTTTTTAATTACCTTTTTAAATAAAGTAAGAAAATGCTCTTCCAACCATTCGTAAAAAAACTGGCTTGGAACCTCAATAGTTAAAACATTCTTTTCAAGTTTAATTGGCTTGATGGGTTCAAACCATGTTTTAAAATTTTGCGGACTTACATTATCCTTGATTAATTTAAGACAGTTATCCCATACTTTTTCAACTGATTTGGTCACACTGCTTGTTTGGTTTTTTGTACTGGTTACTGGCATCTGGCTTATTGGGTTCTCTTGTAATGGTGAAATACTTTTGGTTCTCTTGTTGGGTCTAAAATACTCTTTAAATGAATACAGTCAAATTTTTCAAAGAACTTTTTAGTAGAAAAAAATATCAACTGCTTTATTTTTTGAGGGACGCAAATGTGTGCGAAAAAAAATTATAAAAAAAATTAAACTGCTATTGTTTTTTTAGAAATTTTTAGCGAAGTGCCCTCGCCTTTTACTATACGTTTTTTTTTCTCAATAAAAAAATCTATTCTGCCTAATTTTATTCCTGCCCATCCCACTTGAGCAATATAAACAGGCTTACCATCTCTGTTGTAATATTTATATGGAGTATCAATAAATCTATGTGTGTGCCCGCCAATTATCAAATCAATATTGAGTGATTTTTTTGCAAGCACATCGTCAGAAATTTTTTCATCAGGGTATTTGTAGCCTAAATGAGATAAGCAAATAACTATATCGCATTTCTCAGTATGTTTTAAATAATGGGCAGCAACTGCAGCTTTTTCCATTGGATCTAAATATTTTGTATTTCCAATCAATTTATCAGGCACTAATCCCTTCAGTTCAATTCCAATTCCGAAAACTCCGATACGCGCACTATCCATTTCAAAAATTTTGTATGGCTTGGTTTTATCTTCCATAGCTGTATTCCTAAAGTCATAATTGCAGTTTAGCAAAGGAAAATTTGCGTACTTCAACATGTCTGCTAATCCATCTACTCCATTATCAAAATCATGGTTACCAATCGTGCCTGCATCATACTTTAACTGCGACATTAATTTCATTTCAACTTCTCCTTTAAACAAATTAAAATAAGGTGTGCCCTGAAAAATATCTCCGGCATCTAACAGTAAAACATTTTTTTCTTTGTTTCGTATCTCATTAATAATTGCAGCACGTTGAGCAACACCACCCATTCCTGGATATTTAGGATCGTTATCAGGAAACGCTTCAATTCGGCTGTGTACATCATTGGTATGCAATACAGTTATTTTTATTATATCCTTTTTGGCTAACAATTCAAAAGGAATTCCGGTTACCCCTACTCCAACTGAAGCAGCCGACAATGTTCTTATAAAATCTCTTCTACTTGTCATAAGCAATTCTCCCTTCTATTTTAGATGAAATGATTATTCCCTTTTTATTTTTCTCTCTAAGATTTTTCAAAACAGCATCTCGCACTTTTGTTCCGGGGAATTCTTTTCTTAGAGCATCTTTCATAAACTCTAAATTGTCGCCACCATTAGCAAGATAATCATTGGTAACAATTTTATAAGTTTTATTCTCGTCAAGTGCTTCGCCAGTAATAAATACGTCAATTGCTTTTGCATCTTTAATTTTCATTTTTAATCCTGATACAGGCACTCCACCTTTTACTGAAATATAATCCAATAACTGTTTTACAGTTGTTCCCTTAAGTGTTAATACAGCTATTTCATTTTCAAAAGGAAGTAGCTCGAAAATATTTCTAACCGTAATATCGCCTTCAGGTAACGATGCACGCAATCCTCCATTATTAAAAAAAGAAAATGATATTGGGTAATCATCAGGTCCATTGTAATTTCTTATTGCTTCCTCCTTAATTATATCAGCTATTAAATTTCCAAGATCGCCTTCGGGTTGATTTTTTTGAAAAGGCATTGAACTTCTGCACACAATATCACTCATCTCTGCATCAATTTTGTTTTTGAACGGAAGAATAGAATAGTAAACTGTAGAATCAACAGGTGGTGTTTCTTTCTGGTTAAATTTATACGATGCCGTTTCAACTTTTTGTATGGAGGATGTTGGCTTGCATGAAACAACTACTAACACAAATAAAAAACACAACCACTTCAACAAACTTTTGTTCATATCACTAAAATTGTTTGCAACAAAAATCAAAACACTTAAAAGGAACTCACCAATAATAAGAACTATTTTATTTCCTTTGGAAAAATTCTCAGAAATATTTTTTTCAAATCATTTAAGTTATAATGTTCAGCTTTAATTATAAATTAAGAGTACGGTATGCCGAAACCGACCGAATGGGTTATGTGTATTACGGCAATTATGCAACCTACTTTGAAGTTTGCAGAGTAGAAGCCATTCGCTCTATGGGTATATCATACAAACAAATGGAAGACGATGGAATTTTTTTGCCTGTACTAGAGTTTTCTATCAAATACTATAAACCGGCTTTTTACGATGATGAGTTAACTATTAAAACTTTTATAAAAGAAATACCGGCAACCAGAATTTTTTTTGATGTGGAAACATACAATCAACAAGGCATCCTTTTAAATGCTGCAAAGGTTACTCTTGTCTTTGTAAGTAAAGAAACCGGAAAACCTGTGATGGTTCCTGATTATTTTTTGGAGAGATTTAAGGAGCATTTTAAATAGAGTGTCGCAAGGAACTGTTTGCCGCTAAATCAGTGTTTGTCAATAAGCAAAGCGCTAAATTTCTTTTTTCAAAATCTGTAAATCTGTGTCAAAAAAAGGAGGCACGGATTTACAGATTTTGAAAAAATTATTTCAGAAAACCACAGATTCATTTTCTGCTAACACATGTTCATAAAATCATTTTAGCAATAGCTTTTATTAGAGCATTTTTGACGCTCTAATCACTATTGGTTTTATGTATTCTACAAAAGAGTTAGAAAATATTTGTTCGCAGGTTCGCAGAGATATTGTACGCATGGTACACGGAGCGCAGAGCGGTCACCCTGGAGGTTCATTGGGATGTGTTGAGTTTTTTGTTGCATTATATTTTGACATACTCAAACACAATCCCAAAAATTTTCAGATGGATGGCACCAGCGAAGATTTGTTTTTTTTAAGTAACGGACACATTTCTCCAGTTTGGTATAGTACGCTTGCGCGCAGCGGCTACTTTGATATGAAGGAACTTTCCACTTTCCGCTTTTTAAATACACGCCTGCAAGGGCACCCCACCACACATGAGCATTTACCGGGAGTGCGTGTGGCAAGCGGTTCGCTTGGACAGGGATTAAGCGTTGCTATTGGCGCTGCGCTTTCAAAAGATTTAAATGATGATAACCATATTGTTTACACACTACATGGCGATGGCGAATTACAGGAAGGACAAATTTGGGAAGCTGCCATGTTTGCTGCTGCCAACAAAGTTGACAATTTAATTTCTACCGTTGATTGCAACGGACAACAAATAGACGGCTCAACAAATGAAGTATTGCCCTTAGGTGATTTAAGAGCCAAGTGGGAAAGTTTTGGCTGGATGGTTTTTGAAATGAACGGCAACAATCTTGAAGAAGTAATTACCACATTAAAAAAAGCAAAACAATATACAGGAAAAGGTAAACCCATCGTTATACTAATGAAAACAGAAATGGGCAACGGTGTTGACTTTATGATGCACTCACACAAATGGCATGGCGTAGCACCTAATGATGAACAGTTGAAAAAGGCATTGGAGCAGTTGCAGGAAACGGTTGGAGATTATTGATTAAAGTACCAAGTATAATGTACATAGTACCAACACTAAAAGCTTTACTCAAAACGGATGGTTAAATTATAATTAGTGAGGTGATTAAATATTTTTACAAGAAAATTTCAGTAATACTTCTTTGTACCTGGCACATTATACTTGGTACTTCCTTTCTAATACTTTGTAATCTTTCCATCAAAGCGCAAAAGCCAAACACACCCCCGCTCACCCGAATAGAATTCCTCTTTGATGCCTCGCAAAGCATGTACGCTAAATGGCAGAGCGACACCAGATATGAGATTGCAAAAAATCTTTTGAGCGAAATGGTTGACAGTTTAGAAAAAATTAATCATATTGAAATGGCTTTACGTGTGTATGGGCATACCAAAAAATTTCCACCTCAGGATTGCGATGATACAAGACTTGAAGTTCCTTTTGGAAAAAACAATGCATGGAACATTAGGAAAAAACTGAGAGACATTTCGCCAAGTGGTACCACTCCAATAGCACGCTCGTTAGAAGAATGTGGCAAAGATTTTCCGGAAGACCCTTCCCGCAACATCATCATCATCATAACTGACGGCATTGAGGAATGCAATGGTGACCCATGTGCCGTTTCACTTGCCTTACAGAAAAAAGGAATTGTTTTAAAACCATTTGTGATTGGATTGGGATTGGGAAAAGATTATTTAGAATCATTTAATTGCGTAGGCAACTTTTATAATGCTACAACAGAAGAAGGATTTAGAAATGTTTTTAACGTAGTAATATCTCAGGCTTTAAACAATACCACTGTGCAGGTAAATTTGATTGATGCAAAAAACAAAGCCACAGAAACAGACGTTAACATGACTTTTTACGACACTTATTCTGGTGCCATTCGCTACAATTATATCCATACCATGAATGTAAAGGGTGTGCCGGATACTTTGAAGGTTGACCCCTTGAGTACATATAATATTGTAGTGCATACAATACCGCCAGTGAGAAAAGACAGCGTTAAAATTCTAGCAGGGAGACACAACATTGTTGGTATTGATACACCACAAGGCGATTTGCTTTTAAAGTTTGATGGCTTGAGTGATTACAGAAACCTACAATGTATTATCAGAAAAAAAGGAACTGATAAAACATTGCACGTGCAAAAATTTAACACCTCAGAAAAATACATCTGTGGCGATTACGATTTGGAAGTATTATGTCTTCCTCGTATGATTTTAGAAGATGTAAATATTGCGCAAAGCAAAACCACCACTGTACAAATTCCAAACCCCGGTATTGCAACCATTAAAATGCAAAGCCCAGGTTATGGCAGTTTGTATGTAGAAAAAAATAATGTACTCACATGGATTTATAATTTAGACGAAGCCACCACCAACGAAAGCGTGATTCTGCTTCCGGGAAATTATCGTGTAGTATTTCGTCCTAAAAGTTCGCGCGAAGCAGTATATTCAATTGACAAAAGTTTCAGGATTACATCAGGAAGCAATACTAGTGTAATACTTAATTAATCAACTCCCTATTTTAAAATGACTTTCACTTCTACCGAAAAAAAAGACACCCGCAGCGGCTTTGGTGCCGGCTTGCTTGAACTTGGCAGAGCCAATCCTAATGTAGTTGCACTATGTGCTGACCTTACCGGTTCACTTAAAATGGATGCATTCCAGAAAGAATTTCCTGACAGGTTTTTTCAAACAGGAATTGCCGAAGCAAATATGATGGGTATTGCAGCAGGGATGACCATTGGTGGAAAAATTCCTTTTACCGGAACGTTTGCCAACTTTAGCACAGGCAGGGTATATGACCAAATACGTCAATCCATTGCTTACTCCAATAAAAATGTAAAGATATGCGCATCTCATGCCGGGTTAACATTAGGAGAAGATGGCGCTACCCACCAAATATTAGAAGACATTGGTTTGATGAAAATGCTGCCGGGTATGGTGGTGATTAATCCATGCGATTATAACCAAACCAAAGCAGCAACCATTGCCATTGCAAAACATATTGGTCCGGTTTACTTACGTTTTGGTCGTCCGTCATGGCCCATATTTACTGCGCCCGACCAAAAATTTGAAATTGGCAAAGCAGTTACCTTTAAGGAAGGAAATGATGTAACCATTTTTGCAACAGGACATTTGGTATGGAAAGCACTTAAAGCAAGTGAAGAGTTAGAGAAAGCAGGCATTGATGCTGAGGTGATAAATATTCATACCATTAAACCATTGGATGTGGAAGGAGTCCTAACATCGGCACGAAAAACTGGATGTGTGGTAACGGCAGAAGAACATAACAGGCATGGAGGTTTGGGTGAAAGCGTTGCATCAGTACTTGCACAGTTTCATCCAACGCCTTTAGAAATGGTGGCAGTTAACGATACCTTTGGCGAAAGCGGAACACCTGACCAGTTGTTACAGAAGTATGGATTAGACACTCCTGATATTGTGGCAAAAGTTAAAACGGTTTTGGATAGAAAGGTTAAGCATTTAGTTTGAGGTTACAAGTTTGATGTTTGATCTTACCTAACAACAAACTTCAACCCTCAAACTTTAAACATCAAACAAACTTTTTTGAGTAACTACACCGATTCAGAATTACTTCAGCAGTTTCGCAATGAGCAAACAAAGCATTACGCTTTTAATATGCTCATGCGCAAATACCAGCAAAAAGTTTATTACCACATCAGGCGCATGGTTATTGATCATGATGATGCCAATGATTTGGTGCAAACTACTTTTATTAAAGCCTGGAAGGGGTTAGAAAATTTCAGAGAAGACTCCCAAGTCTTTACATGGCTTTACAGGATTGCTACTAACGAATGCCTGACTCATTTGAATAACAAAAAGAAAAGATTCTTTTTACCTATTGGAGATGTTGAGCATGAGCTTACCATTAAGTTAGACAGTGAACCATCATTAAAAGCCAACCAACTTGAAATGAAATTGCAGAAAGCCATTCTTTCATTACCCGAAAAGCAAAGAACAGTTTTTAATCTTCGTTATTACGATGAAATGAAATACGAACAAATGAGCGAAGTTCTGGGCACATCTGTTGGCGCTTTAAAAGCATCTTACCACCATGCGGTGCAAAAAATTGAAAAATATATCACAGGAAATTAAACCTTTTAATATAAATCCAATCATAATACCAGTTAACAGAAATGGAAGATTATAAAAACATAAACGATGAGTTAAAAGAGTTTGGTTCTTCATTGCACAAAATGGAGAAACAAAATCCGTTTGCTGTTCCCGAAAATTATTTTGAAAACCTTAATTCTATTGTTCAGGATAAAATAGCAGCTCAGAAAAAAATTTCGCGGAGTGAGCAGTTTAGCGGTTTTATGGCAGCACACAAATTATCGCTTGCAACATGCGCCATAGTTTTAGCGTTGGGTTCTGTCTACTATTTTAAAAGTGCACAGCAATCAATTTCAAACGACACCAGCACTGAATTTGCTTTAAGTGATGAAGAGTTGAACACGCTTGCAGGAGAATTAGATGAGCACACACTTGCTGAAATTTATATTAACGAATCAACTGAATCAAGCCAAAATGATAGCCTGCAGTTAGACGATTACCTGATAGAAAATAACATTGATGTAAATACTTTAATAAACGAATTATAAAAATCATGAGCACTTTAAAACATGCACTACTTGCAATCGCATTTATTCTGTCTAATGTTTCCTTAGCACAACCTCCGGGCGGAGGCTCTCATGCTGGCGGGCCACCTGATGGAAAAATGCGCGAGAAAATCAAAACCATGAAAATAGGCTTCATTACCCAAAAGCTTGACCTTACCTCTGATGAAGCTAAAGTTTTTTGGCCGGTTTATAATGGCTACGAGAGCGAAATGGAAACACTGCGCAAACAACGCAGAGGAGAACGTAAAGAAGCACGCCAGGAATTTGAAAACATGAGCGATAAGGATGCCGAAAAAATAGTAGATGATGAAATTGCTTTCAGGCAAAAAGAATTAGACGTGCAGAAAAAGTACCATGCACAGTTCAAGCAAGTGTTGCCTTCAAAAAAAGTTGCGATACTATACCGCAGCGAAGAAGATTTTAAACGTGAACTGCTTGAAAGAATACGTGAAAGAAAAGAAGACAAAAAAGAGATGCGAAAAGGCGGAGGAAGATAGTCACTGAACAGTTTTTTGAATTTGCAAAGCATGTACTGATTATAGTGCGTGCTTTTTTTATAGAATGTACAAAAGGCAAACACTTTGGTTTTGATATTTAAAGTTAGCGGTATTGATGTCCGTTGTTAAATACGGCATTTATTTATATCTTGAAATAGCTTCATTACAGAGTTTACTCAAATAATCAAAATACAGGCTACAAAGTTAGTTGGCACCTGTAGAGTTAGTTTTTGACCCATGTGCTAAGTTGGAGGTTGCTCAAACAATAATGTTATTTCAATTATTTCTGAAGGGATATGGATGTAATGCTTTTTTGTCTGTCCATTTGGCAAGTTTAAATAATAGCCTGATCCACCAGTTGAATCTCCCATAAAAAAAGAACCAGCATTTGGCGGCTTGGGATGAAAAACAGATTGCCTCTCACCATTTTGTAATTCTTTTGTAATGGAAATACCCTTATTGTTAATTGCTATTTCTGCAGAACTTTTGGGAAAAATTAATCCACTAATATTAATAAAAGGAATATGCACAGCATTTTAAGCATGAAGAAAAAAAGCGCTTGGCATCTTGCTAATATTAAAATCGTGAAATTGATTTAGTGCCAATAGCACATACCCTAAATCACATAATTATAAATATACTTTTAAAGATTAAGAAGAAGCTCATGGAAATTTTATGGACAAAGTGCCCAAGCACATGAATTAAAGTAAGACAAACAACATAAACATAAACGCATTGCAGCTAATATCGTTGACCTGACAGTTTTGAGATTAAAAAACGCACATTATTAAAATGAGACGCATTTATGATTTATTGAGCAATATGTCTGCTTAATTAAGTTTATTTTTGCTAACTATGATTCCCGATTTTAATAAAGCAGGTTTAGCCAAACTAAACAATATTTTATCATCCCCAAAAAAAATTGTTATAACCACACATTACAAACCCGATGGCGATGCCATTGGTTCATCTCTGGCTTTGTATAACTATTTGATTAAGAAAAAACATAAAGTCAAGGTTGTTTCACCAAACGATTATCCCGGTTTTTTGCAATGGATGAAAGGCAATGCTAAGATTGTTGATTTTGAAAAAAAGAAAAAAACAGCATCCAAACATTTAGCTGAAGCCGATATAATTTTTTGCCTTGATTTTAATGATGCAAAACGTGTGGAAGACATGCAACAGGTTTTGCTTCAAAGCAAAGCAGTTAAAGTGATGATTGACCATCACCTTGAGCCCAAAGATTTTTGTGATTACACATTCTCTTTTCCGGAATCGTGCGCCACTTGCGAATTAATTTATTATTTTATTGAGCAAAGCGGTGATAAAAAATTAATTGATAAAGATATTGCCGCCTGTATTTATACAGGAATAATGACAGATACAGGTTCGTTTCGTTTCAACAGCATGACGGCTGATACGCATCGTATTATTGCTGCTTTACTTGACACCGGATTAAATCATTCGCAGATTCACGAAAGTGTTTTTGATACTTACAGCGAAAGCCGTACTCGTTTTCTCGGCTATATATTAAAAGACAAAATGCAAATTCTACCCACTTACAATACGGGATTGATTGCAGTAACAAATACAGAGCTTGAACATTACAATAATGAAACAGGAGATACAGAAGGAATAGTAAATTATCCGCTCAACATACACGGAATAAGAATGGCTGCTTTTTTTGTAGAGAAAGATGGTTATGTAAAAATTTCTTTCCGCAGTAAGGGAGAGTTTTCTGTAAAAGATCTTGCACAAAAATATTTTAACGGAGGTGGGCATAGAAATGCTGCAGGTGGTAAAAGTGATTTGAGCCTGGATGAAACTGTCGAGAAATTTATTTCCGTTTTAGAAGAATACAAAGAAGCTCTAACTAAGTAATTTAACATGGAATCAGTTTTAAAAAATTGTTTAGGCAAAGAATTGGAAACTCTGAAAGCACTTGCGCTTTCACGATCTGCAAAGCAAACCCCGGAACTTTACCTATACAAAAACGGGGCGAGAAACATCTTATTCAGAGTTGAAGGCTTGTTAAGAATTTGCAGAAAGATCTACGATAAAAAAACATTTAACGTCAAGTATAAACTGGTAAAATCTTTAGAAGATGCTTTGGGTGCAATTGATCATTTTGACGCTCTTGCCAAAGAATACGCTGAATCTGAACAACCTAAATCAGTTATATCTTATTTTAGCAAGAACAGTTCTAATCAGGTAATTAACTTTAAGAAAATAATTTCTGAAACTAATTTATGCTCTACAGGATTTTTTGAAGATTTTTCAAAAGTAATGTCCGAAACAAAATGGTATGAGGCAGTTAAAGAAAAAGAAAAAATCAGAAAATTTTTAATCCGCCAGATCGAAAAAATAGAAGAAGATTTTAAAAGTGGTGAGCTTAATTTTAATGATATTGAATTAGGCATCCATGAAGTAAGGCGAAGAATAAGATGGATTAGCATTTATGCATCATCCTTAAATGGATTGGTTCAACTGAGAAAAACAGCGGTAAAAGACACATTGTTACAGGAGTATTTAACCAAAGAAACAGTAACCTCTCCTTACAACAAATTTCCAAAACAGATTAAAGGTATAAAGAGCATTTACATAACGGATGAAAATTTTTATGCCTTAAGCTGGCTCATAAATGAGTTAGGGATATTAAAAGATGAGGGTTTAAAACTACACGAGGTTGAATCTGCAGCCAAGGCTTCTGCACTAAAAGATAAAGCAACATTTAAAACCAATCTCAGCGAAAATCTTCGCCCCTACTCTGTTCTTTGTTCTGAGGCTGAACAAACACTCAGGAAATTTATTTTTCAAAAAAATGTTTTTGAAAAAATAAAGAGAGACCTTGTCATCTCAGGCTCTTAAGCGTCAAGTTGCAAAAAGTTCATCACATTATGAGTTCAGGAAATCAAAAGGATTATTTTGAATCTTTAACTGGACTCAGATACATTGCCGCGCTTTTTGTTTTCATTCACCACTTCACTCCTAAATGGCTTCCTATTTCTTTATACGATTTTCTTCAGGAGTTTCATATCGGGGTAACTATTTTTTTTGTCTTAAGCGGATTTCTTATTTGTTACAGATACTCTGATAGCGCATCATTAAAAAAAAATTGGCTGAAAAACTATTTTGTCAATCGTGTAGCGCGTATTTATCCAATGTATTTTCTAATAACAATAATTCCAATCGCTGTTTATAAAGAAGGAGCCACAATACTATTTCTGAATCTGACATTTTTACGGGGCTTTTTTCAGGATTTTATTTTTACGGGGGTGTGGCAGGGCTGGTCGTTAACAGTTGAAGAGTGTTTTTATATTTTAGCTCCACTTATTTTTCTTTTCAGAAAAAAACTAAACATTTGGTTGATGTGCACCGGAATAATCCTATTTGGTGCAGCGATAACCGCATTTTTTAACGACATAGACTGGCACGGCTTTATGGGTGAATACAAATTCTTCTGGTCTTTTACTTTTTTTGGTCGCTGTGCTGAATTTTTTGCTGGAGTGCAACTTGCACTGTGGTTAAAGAAAAACCCGATTATGCAAAAAGAAACATACTTCACCTATATTGGCTTTGCAGGAATTTTATTGGTTGCGTTCATCATATCCCTATTTAAAGGAATTCACAGATGGGGCATTGTAAGTTATGAAGGAATTTTCCTGAATAATTTTATACTGCCTGCTTTGGTTTGCACGCTCATTTACGGTTTAATATGCGAGAAAAATATGGTGAGCAAATTTCTTGCTGCTCCGTTTTTAAAACTGCTCGGAAAATCATCTTACTGCTTCTATCTTATTCACTTGGGAGTGTTACACAAACTCATTAATACACATGTTTCTGAAAATTTTTTTGTTGAACTCGCCATTACAACATGCCTTTCAATTATCTTGTTCAAATACTTGGAAGAACCTTTGAATACATATCTTAGAAAAACCAAAATAATAGGTCTTCTCAAATAGCTAAATAATATTTTGTATGAAACAACCCCCATTATACTTTCCCGAAAAATTTCCTACTCTTGAAACAGAAAGGTTATTACTACGCGAAACGATTGATTCAGATGCAGCTCATCTTTTTGAACTGCGATCAAGCGAGCAAACAATGCACTACTTAGACCTTGAGCCTTGGAAAGAAAAGAAAGAAGCACAAGAAAGAATAGTTGATATGGTGAAATGGTTTAAAAAAAAAGAAGCCATTCAGTGGGCTATCAGTTTAAAAGGTAGCAGTGAACAGATAGGCTTGGTTTGTCTGTTACGAATGAAGAAAGAAAATTTCAGAACAGAAATAGGCTACATGATTAATCCTACTTACCAAAGAAAAGGAATAGCACTAGAAGCGGTTACCAAAATTATTGACTACGCTTTTAACACCATGCACTTTCACAGCATAGAAGCAAATATAAATCCATTAAACACACCTTCTATTATTTTATGTGAAAAGGCGGGATTTATAAAAGAAGCACACTTTAAGGAAAATCATTTTTTTAGAGATACATTTTACGATACAGCTATTTATTCAAAATTAAACCCGAGCCATCAACCTAAATATTGAATAGGATAAACGTCAATTAACATTTCCTTTTCACACTAGAACAATTCCACATTTATATTCGCATCTTCAAATAAATATTTTATGATAAAGAAATCCATTATTTATCCTGCTACAATTTTGTCTGTGTTACTATTTAGCAACTGCAAAAACGAAACACAAAACAACAACGCATCAACCCAAACACCCGACAGGCTTGCACAAAACATTGACAGCACACAAAACCCTGCCGATGATTTTTTTCTTTTTGCCAATAACGGCTGGTTTAAAAATAATCCTATACCAGCAAGTGAGCAGAGCAATGGATTATGGCAACTAATTCAAGACACTATTAACGCACAAGTAAAAAATATTTGCGAAGAAAACGCAGCCAATGCAAATCATACTAAAGGAAGTGCAAAACAAAAAGTTGGCGATTTCTTTTTTACGGGAATGGACTCGGCAACTATCAATAAAAACGGTTTGCATGATTTAAAACCGGAGTTTGATAAAATTGACGCCATAACAGATTTAAACGGTGTTATACAAAATGCAGCTTATATACACTCAGCCGCTGGCTCCCCACTTTTTGGAATTTACGTAGGGCAGGATGATAAAATTAGCAGCAAGAATGCAATTTTTATTTCACAGGGGGGATTGAGTTTGCCCGACAGAAATTATTATTTCGACACTGATTCCCGTGCAATAGATATAAGACAGAAATATGTAAAGCATGTGCAAAATATGTTTATGCTGATGGGAAATGAGGAAGCTGCATCTCGCAAAATTGCAAGCAGCATTATTAAACTTGAAACCGAAATTGCCAAAGCCTGTCGTAAAAAAGAAGATACGCGCGATCCTGATAAGAACTACAACAAAATGTCTTTTGACGCTTTACAGAAATCTACACCTAATGTTAACTGGCAAATTTTCACGCAATCAGTTAATCTGACCAATCCTGATACAGTGATTGTAGGGCAGCCTGAATTTTTATCGGCATTAAACAAAAACCTCAAAGCAACTTCAATATCTGACTGGAAAAATTATTTGAAATGGCATTTAGTCCGTTCACTTGCTCCTTATTTAGATGACAAAACTTATGAAGAGTATTTTAATTTTTACTTAGGGACATTGCGTGGTTTGCAAGAACCAAAACCACGCTGGAAGAGAGTGGTAGCAAGTACCAATGCATCATTAGGTGAATTAATCGGGCAAGTTTATGTTGATGAATATTTACCAAAAGGAACTAAAGAAAAACTTACAGAAATAGGTAATGCGATAAAAGAAGTGTATGCCGATCGCATTAAAAATTTAGATTGGATGAGTGATGCCACCAAGCAAAAAGCGCTTGCTAAACTTAACACAGTAGTAATGAAAGTAGGTTATCCTGATAAATGGAAAGACATGAGCGCTTTACAGATTGACAGAACTTCTTATGTGCGTAACGTTATTAATGCCAACATTTGGGAAACCAATGATGACATGAGCAAGTTTGGCAAGCCTGTTGATAAAACTGAGTGGCACATGTATCCTCAAACTTATAACGCATATTACAATCCATCAAACAACGAAATTGTTGTACCGGGTTGCAACATTATAGTTCCGGGTTATGAAAGAGTAATGGCTGATGATGCTATACTTTATTCCATAATTGGAGGCTCAACTTTTGGTCATGAAATTACACATGGATTTGACGACCAGGGAAGCAAGTACGATGAAAACGGAAATTTAAATGATTGGTGGACAGCAGAAGACCGTCAAAAGTTTGAAGCTAAAACTCAACTTATCGTTGAGCAGTTTAATTCATATGTTGCTGTAGATAGCTTAACAGTTAACGGCAGGCTTACACTTGGAGAAAATATTGCAGATCTTGGCGGTATTGTAATGGGATATGAAGCGTTTAAAAAAACGCAGCAGTATAAAAAGGGAGAAAAAATTGCAGGGCTAACTCCCGATCAAAGATTTTTCCTGGGCTATGCTAATGCTTGGATGATAAATACGCGCCCCGAAGCACTGAGTGATCAGGTTAGAAGTGATGAACATTCTCCTGCTAAATTCCGAGTGTTGGGTCCGTTGAGTAACATGCCTGAATTTTATAAAACTTTTAATGTTAAGGCAGATAATAAAATGTTTAGAAGTGATTCGTTAAGGGTTGTTATCTGGTAACATCTTTTTTCAAATCATCTCCTTACATGCTGCTTCTTGTTTAGCATAGCATTTTTTGTAAAAAATTACCCCTCCCATTCATTAATGGCAAACCAAAAAGAGGATACCAATGTGTATCCTCTTTTTATTACTTTTATATTTTAAATATAGATGCCATGAAAAAATTACTTTGTCTTATTTCATTTGCGTTTTATATAAATGCAGGTGCACAACAAATTAATACTATTCAAGTAATTCCTGCCAACCCAACCACGCTTGATACTATTAGTCTGATTGTTGATATGTGGTTTACTTCAGGCAGTTGCGACCAACACATGCAGCAAATTTTTGTCAGTGGAAACAGTATTTATTGCAGTACGATACATTGCACAGGAATGCTTACAGTTATTTGCGGTGATGTTGACACGTTTAAAATTAATCCATTACCTTCAGGTAATTATACTTCTTATATACAAGTTGATCAAGGCGGGCTGCCGGCACCGTGCACTCCTGGTATTGTTGCCGGAGACTCTGACAGTGTTACGTTTGTAGTTACTCCCGTTACCGGAATTAGTAATTATGTTAAAGAAGATTTTTTTTCTGTTAAGGTTAATGAGAATGATATAAATATGATTTTTAAAAATCCGGATGAAGTGCGATTAATCACACTCACAGATATAACCGGCAGACTATTGTTCAGTTCAACCACCGTTTCTGACAACATGCGTATTATAAAACCAACTTCCCGGGGGGCTTACCTGCTTAATGTTGCTTTAAAGGAAGGCACGATAACTAGCAGAAAAATTATTTCTGATCATTAGTCCGTATAAATTTACTTACAATACTGGCTGAACAAATTTTTAGCTTCCTGATTATTAAGGTTAGATGCAGTAAGCAAATCGCTGCAAGCCTCAGCCTTTTTATTTTGCAAAAGGTAAAGCGTTCCTCTGTTTTTGTACCCGATAGAAAACTGTGGATTGATGCTTATGGTTTTGTTCAAATAGCCTTCTGAAAGTACATAGTCCTTCCTGCTAAAAGAAATGTTTGCCAGTGTATTATATGCATCAATGTTTAAAGAATCTAATTGTATGGTTTTAAAACAATCCTGTTCAGCACCCAACGTGTCGTTCAACAAAAATTTAACCTGCGCGCGGTTGCTGTATATAAGAGCCTGATTTGAATCTCGTCTTTCAGCCTCATTAAAATCAGCAAGAGCTTCAGCATTTAGATTCAATGATGCATAGGTTAACGCACGGTTAAAAAAACTTCTGCCATCAGTTGAATCTATTTTAATGGCTTCTGTAAAGTCAGCAATGGCATCTTTGGGTTTATTGGTTCTTTTAAAAGCCATCCCCCGGTTACCATAAGCCCTGTACAAATAGGGCACCGTTGGGTTTTTTTCAATTATATCAGTAAGAAATACAATATCATTATTCCAAACTTTATTTCTTGAATAAACATTGTAAGAGAAAATAAGCGACATTAAAATTACGATGCTATAAAAACCAGAGGCATATTTTTTATATAAATGAGCATTGCTGTTTTTTAAATTTAAAAATAAAAGTATGGGCAATAGCAATAATCCTAAGTAAGGAAAATATGCATACCTATCGGTAACAATAAAAAGCCTTGATGGGATTATTTGAATATTGATGCTTATGGTTATAAAAAATAAACCCGCGCAGAGTAAAACAATTTTATTTTTTCGGAACCTGAACAAAACATATAACACAGCAGCAAACAAAACTGCCGAAGCATAATATTCCCAAGGTAACAACCCGTTTACTTTAGGCGGAAATACATACACCGCACATAAATTAAACGGAAGTAAAAATTTTAGAAGATAGAAGGCAAATGAGTAGGTGATAAGAAACGGGTAATCGGCAATAGAATAATTAATAAGCATTCCGGCAGTAAGATTTCTCATAGTTCCAGCATTAGCAATGGTAATGTATCCGAAAATCAAACTCAATACAAGAAACGGAATTTTTTCAATAATCACTTTTGATGAAAGTAGTTTTCTGTGGTAGTAAAAATCTAAAAACAACAGTAATACAGGCAATGTAACCGCCTGTGCTTTTGAAAAAAGAGAAAGAATAAAAAATAAAGCCGTGTATAGAATATACTTTGCGCTATAGTTTTTTAAATATTTGAGATAGTTGATTAAAGCAAGCAAATAAAACAAAGTGTAAATACTACTGCTGCGCGCACTAATCCATGAAACGGCTTCGACATTCATAGGATGTATGCCAAACAAAAATGCGACTAATAATGCTGCGGTATTATTTGAAGTCAAGTTTTTTACAAAGTGAAAAACTAAAACAATACAACCACAATGCAACAGAAGGTTTATTAAGTGTAAGTAAAAAACATCGGTGCCTGTAAAATGATAATTGAGAGCAAAACTCAACACTGGTAAAGGTTGGTACATGATAACATAATAGCCTGAAAAATATTTGGTGATGCTTTGCCATGATAAACTCCTTACTTCAGGGTAATCATTAAAATACTCATTATCATCAAAGGTAAGTATGCTATTGTGTAATGAGTTAGAGTAAAGAACTATTACATACAATACAATGGCAGAAAGAATCAGTAAAGGAGAAACAAACGATTTTCTTGCTGAATCAGTTTTACTTTTAGCCTGATTTTTTCTCTGCTTAGCAAGATTTTTGGTCATACGCTTATTGCACAGCTATCATGCTAATTTCTACATTGGCATTTTTGGGAAGTTTAGAAACCTGAACCGTTTCGCGTGCAGGGGCAATTTCCCCCAGGTAGCTTCCGTATATCTCGTTCACTTTTGTAAACGAATTCATATCGGAAAGAAAAATGCAGGTCTTTACCACATTATTAAAAGTCATACCGGCATCATCTAAAATTGCTTTTAAATTTTGCATTACCCTGTGCGTTTCTTCTTCAATAGAATTTTGCATCATATCGCCAGTGGCAGGATTGATTGCCACCTGCCCTGAAATATAAAGAGTACCATTAACGATTATAGCTTGGTTGTAAGGACCGATTGGTGCAGGGGCATTAGGTGTGTTAATTATCTTTTTCATACTTCTATTAAATAGTTTTAATTTAATCTGTAATTATTGCTGTTACTTCAATTTCAATTAAGTGATCGGGGTTTATCAGTTTATTAACCTCAACCATAGTTGCAGCAGGCTTTATATCTTTAAAAAATTCGTAATGTGCTTTTGATGCTTCCTCCCATTTAGAAATATCAGTTACAAACATTCTCGTACGAACCACGTCTTTTAAAGAAGCATTTGCCTTGATCAATGCATGTTCAATTTTTAAAAAAATAAATTTTGTTTGCTCATACATGTTGCCTTTGCCAATTACCACCTCACCATCTGTAGAGGTAGTTCCTGCCACTTCAATAATGTTTCCAACTTTAACAGCACGCGAGTAACCAACCTTCTCTTCCCAAATTGTACTAGAAGAAATATTTTCTCTTTTCATTAAATGCAAATAAAGCAATTTGATTTATCTTCGGGGAAATTACTCAGCATGAAAAAGCATTACGCATGTTTCGTTGTACTTGTTTTAATAGCATTTAAACCTATCAGTGCACAAGTAGAAAGAACCAAGAACTGGTATTTTGGACAGAATGTTGCCCTGCAGCTAAACGATACTCTTTTTCCAACACTGCTTTCAAATTCACAGATTTCAACTCCAGGCGGCTGCGCATCTATAAGCGATACATCCGGTCAATTACTTTTTTATACCAATGGTGAAACCATCTGGAACGGAAACAATAATGTAATGATAAACGGTAGCGGATTAGCTGGAAACGGAAATGCATCTCAATCATCTTTAATAGTTCCTGATCCGGGAAATTCTAATCAATACTATGTATTTACAATTGACGCAAGTTGTAGCAACATTTTACATTATAGTATTGTTGATATGTCGATGGTTGGAGGACTTGGCGCTGTTACGCAAAGTAATATTGCGTTAGATAGTAACATGATTCAAAAAATTACTGGCATGGCTAATAGCACTTCAAATGGTTATTGGGTAATAACGCATAACGATTTAGGCACATCGTTTTATGCGTATCCTGTTACTTCTTCGGGAGTGGGCGTTCCGGTTATTTCCAATACAGGTACTGTTGTAAGCGCTGGCAATTGCACAGGTGTTTTAAAGGCAAGTCCTAAAGGAAACAGGCTTGCAATGACCTATCCTGCCTTAAACGGTTTTGAACTTTATGGCTTTGATAATTCAACCGGAATAGTTTACAATGCCATGTTCATTGGCAACACATTAACCGATGCCACCTTTGGCTGCGAATTTTCTCCCAATGGAAATTACATTTATTGCAACGCTGTAACAGCGGGGATTACTCCACCAACAATTTATCAGTTTGATGCTACACTTGCTAGTGCTGCATCGATTGATTCGAGCAAAATACAAGTTGGGTTCAGCCAGAATCCATTTGTGTATACTTCAATGCAATTGGGGCTCGATGGAAAAATTTATTGCGCTGGGACTAATCGTGATTATATCAGCTTTATTCAACAGCCGGATAATGCGGGTTTTGCCTGCAACTATGTTGAGAATGCTTTTTACTTAGGAGGCAATGTTACACAGAATGGTTTACCAAACTTTATAAACACGTATTTTTCCTCATTAACTTCAACTAAAAACGAAAACAGCACTGATTACTTTAGTTTATACCCCAATCCTACAAAAGATTTTTTGGTTGTTGAGATTAACAATTCAATAAACTTTACAGTTGATATTTTTGATTTAGCCGGAAAGCAAGTAACTTTAAAAGAAGAAAAATTCAGGCGTGGAAAAAAATTTGATTTTAACTCTCTGAAAAGCGGAATCTATTTTTTGAAATTACATACAGAAAATATGACAACAACCAAAAAAATTATAGTTGTTAAATAAATAATCAGATATCAAACTTATAACCTATTCCTTTAACCGTTTTAATTGAATCATCGCCAAGTTTCTCTCTTATCTTTCTGATGTGTACATCTATTGTTCTGTCTCCAACTATAATGTCTGTTCCCCAAACTCTCTGTAAAATGTCTTCCCTTGTAAAAACTTTGCCTGGTTTAGATGTTAGCAGTGCAAGCAGCTCAAATTCTTTTCTTGGAAAAATCATTGATTCTCCATTTTTGTAAACCAGGTAACGTTCCCTATCAATTTCTAAGTTTCCAATTTTGATACCTTGCTCTTTTTGGTCTCCGTTAAATCTGCGCAACAATGCCTTAATTCGGCTCAGCAATACACGAGGTTTAATTGGTTTGCTTATATAATCATCAGCTCCAACATCAAAGCCCGCAATTTGAGAATACTCTTCGTTACGGGCAGTTAAAAATGCAATTACGGTATTGTTAAGAGCTGGCTGAGTGCGCATAATCCTACACGCTTCTATACCATCCATTACAGGCATCATTATATCCAAAAGAATCAATTGCGGAATTTCTCTTTTTGCTTTCTCTACTGCTTCACTTCCATTTTTTGCCGTTAGTACATTGTAACCTTCCTTGCGAAGATTGTATTCCATAAACTCAAGAATATCCGGCTCATCATCCACAATCAGCACTTTATATTTACTTGTATCTGTCATATTTAAATTTTGCCCGAAGTTAGAAGCAACGTTTTGAGATTACATTACCGCAATGTTACGTAATTGTTAATCACAAGCCATAAATTTTATCTTCCTTTGCGTATGTTCGCACTGCATGAAACCAAAACATTTTGATGTTTTAATTGCAGGTGCAGGTCCTGCTGGTACCGCCTGCGCTCTTGCTTTAAAAAGCAGCGGGTTAAAAATTGCCATAGTTGATAAAGCTAAATTTCCTCGCGATAAAGTTTGCGGTGATGCAATTCCAACTAATGCACTTCGTGTCTTAAAAAACATTGATAGTAATTTGGCAGAAGATTTTAAAACAAACTTCAATGAAAAAAATACCATAAGAGGGAGCAGACTTATAAGTCCTTCTCGTAATTTTTTTGATTTGGAATTTGTAAACAGTGGGCATGCGGCTACACGTTTACATTTTGATAATTTTCTTTTCCAGCTGGTTAAAAAAAATGTACCATCAGTTTACTTGTTTGAAAACTGTGAAATAAAAAATGTTTCAACCAATGATATATGTGTTACGGCTGAAACCACAACAGGAACTTTTACAGCTGATGTAATTGTTGGCTGCGATGGCGCACATGCAACAACTGCAAAGCAGCTTTCAGGATTTAAAGTTGACAAAAGATTTTACATAGGCGCTGTACGTTCTTACTATAAAAATATTTCTGATGCTGATGATGAACTGTTGGAATTGCATTTTTTAAAAGATTATATGCCTGGATATTTTTGGATTTTCCCTTTAGGAAATAATTTATACAACGTAGGGTTTGGCATGGCAAGCGATCAGGTAGGAATAAGAAAAGTTAATTTGAGAGAATCGTTTCACAAAATAATTGCACAAGACAAAATATTGAATTCAAGATTTAAAAACGCGATAAAAACAGATGATACCATTGGATTCGGGTTGCCCTGCGGTGGCAGAAAACTAAAAATTAGTGGCAAACGCTTCATGTTATGTGGTGATGCCGCCAGTTTAATTAATCCTGCAACCGGAGAAGGAATAGGAAATGCAATGATTAGCGGAAGGCTTGCCGCCTTTCAAATTATCAAATGCGTTGCCAACAAAAATTTTACTGCATCTTTTATAAAAAATTACGAAGTTGAATTATATGGTAAACTTTATAAAGATTTGCGTATTCAACACATGTTACAAAAAGTAGCAGGTAACCGTCCATGGCTGGTGAACTTTGCTTTAAACCAGGTTTCAAAACATGAATTTATCAGAGAAAGAGTGCGTAAGTTTTTTTAACTGTATTTTGTTTTTGCTTATTCAATCAATCTGCAATGCACAACAAAAAATAAATGTTGAAACATTTACAGTTCGTAGCGATATTAGCATACGCACTTTGGCAACCGTAAATAAAAATGTGTGCTGGTTTGCAGGCAATAAAGGCGTATGGGGTGTATCAAAAGATGGTGGTGCAACCTGGAAAATAGATTCAATTAAAACAGGCTCAATGTATATTGAGTTTAGAGCTATTGCTGCTCTAAATGACTCAACTTGTTTGTTGCTTAGCATTGACTCGCCTGCCTATATTTTTAAAACTACAAACTATGGAGCAGAATGGAAACAGGTGTATAAAAACTCCTTACCAAAAATATTTTTTGATGCAATCTATTTTGAAAATGATTCAACAGGTTATGCTATTGCCGATCCTATTGACGGAGATGTTCAATTGATTAAAACAACCGACCGGGGCGATAACTGGAGTGACTTTGCAGTAGGTAAAACACCTTACGCTCTTGAGGGCGAGGCATTTTTTGCAGCGAGTAATTCAATATTAAAAACAAAAGGAAAAAATATTTGCTTTGTGAGTGGCGGTAATAAATCGCGTTTATTTACATCAAGAGATGGCGGCAAAAGTTTTTCTACAGAGTCAATTCCAATGGAAAGTGGAAATGATTTAGCGGGTACTTTTTCTTTTGATACGTATAATGAAAAACTGATGGTGTTTGCTGGTGGTGATTACAAAAAATCTGACAGCACCGTTTCGGCATTTGTAATTTCTAAAGATGGTGGAAAAACTTTTAAAAGTATAAAGACACCCGTTCCGTTTTTCGGGTCGTGTGTTAAGTTTATTTCTTCTAATAAATTAATTGTTACCGGGCATCATAGCACTTTTGTTTATAATATTAACAAAAATAAGTGGGTTGAATTGCAAAACAAAAGAGACGAAGACTTAAAGTTTAATACCATATCTATACCGCCATCAGGTAAAAAAGCCAGAGGGATTACGGTTTGGCTTGCCGGTAATAAGGGTAAGATTGCAAAAATTTTATTAAAAAAATAAAAATTTCTATTTTTAAATCGCTAAACCAAATGAGTATAACATTGTTTTTTCTAAAATTTACTTTATGACCCCCACGCTAATTGCCAAAGAAGATTTGCACAACTTGCATTATGCAACACAAGAAGTACTTGCTAACCCAGCCGATAGAAATCACCGCAAGTTTGTTTTGGACGAAGCATTAATGCTGGGCAATGACTTTAAACAAAAAGTAAAAATTATTTTTAAAGCCGATACTGGAATATACGCTGTAGAAACTACAATATGGGCAGTAACAGATTCTCACATAGAATTGAAAGCAGGAAAGGATATGCCAATTAGTTGTATTTTGGAGGTAGTTATCTGATTTTAATTTAGCCTATGTATAGATTTACCATATTATTTTTATTAACGTTAAACATCAACTATGCAACTGCACAATGGGATTATGGTTTCTTAAGTGAATACTTTTTCGGAAGAAAACCCAATGTCAGAAGCCAAGCAATGGGAGGTTGTTATCCTGCTTTTCAAACGGAGTCAAGCGTTGTCTATTATAATCCGGCAGGGTTGCAGATTAAAAAGAAAGAAATAGCTTTTCAGAGTTCTTACTCTTCTCCATACTATATATTAGATGACGCTAAATACATTTTTTCAGGGATTGCTTATGGTTTAAATGAAAAGTTCTCTATAGGGTTTACTTTCAATCATTTTAATGTTGGAGACATTTCCTTTGGTGATGCTGACGGCAATGTAATTGGATACTTTAATCCCATTCGTCATAATTTTGCTCTGTCTTTAAACTATAAACTACCTTTAGGAATCGCTTTAGGTGTAAATGGTAATTATTTTGGGGTTTCAGAAAAAGTTATTCCGGACGCATACACGATGTTGGCCGATATTGGATTAGAAAAGAAAATTGATATGGTAAAAACAAAGTCTCAACAACATAGGATTTGTTTTGCTACTGCTCTATTCAATTTTGCTAAATCATCCATTACCTATGAATATCCTTACTCTAATTCTAAGACGGATCATGAGTTGCCTCAAATCTGCAACTTTTCCGCGTCATATAATTTTGACTTGATGAACGTAAATGATTCAACCGGTCTTAAAAGCCACAGGATAACTTTTTCATCACAATTTGAAGATGTTTTAAATTCGGAATTCAAAACAAGTATAAGATTGGGTGTGGAATACTTATTCTATAAAATGATTGCTTTAAGGGCTGGCTGGTTTAATACCACAGAGTATGACTACGGATCACCTGAAATCAATAAATCAAATCTAAAAGAGTTTACTTATGGGCTCGGGTTCATTCTACCTTTAGATTTATTGACAAAGAATAAAACTCCTTTCTGTTTTAAATTCGATTTTGTCAATCTAAAGCAGAATTCTTTGTCAAATCCTTTTCCTTTTAAAATGAAAAACTATAACGGGTTTAGTCTTTCCATTAATTATCAATTCAAATAAACTCAGTAATCTAAAAAGGTTTTGCACCTTATTTTAGGTTGAGACTCATTTAACTCAACTCTAAAACTTAAACCCAGCAGTAATTGCCAGCCTGTGATTTTTAATAGTGTTTGTTGAACCATCAACCACCTCACCGCTCAATAAATATGGGCGGTAAAAACTATTTGATTTGGTAAAGGCATAACCTAAATCCAAAAAGAAATTTTTCTCTTTAAATCCAATCCCTCCTGTATATGAAATAGAGGCAAGGTTGCTTTTATCCGCATTAAATTCTCCATCAAACGGACCTGAGAAAATTGCGGCACCTGCTCTGAAACTGAAAATTTTGTATTTCCACTCAGTGCCTATTTTAAAATTTGAAGCGGTGGTGTAAGCATTTTGTATAGAGCGGTTTTCATCACTAAATCCGTAGTCAGATGCCTTGAGGTTGGCAGAACCGTAATCAAGAAATTCGTAATCAAAACTCAACAAACCTTTTCCCTGAAATAAAATTGCAGCGCTGCCTATGGCTCTGAAAGGCGTGGTAAGATTGTATGAGTAGGTACCATCTGGTGATACAGATTCTGAGATATTTCCGCTTCCAAAATAACCTTGCATATTTGACGAATAAGTATCATTCATTTCGTAATAAGTAGGAGTATGAATGGCTGCGCCTAACCTTACCCAATCGTTAATTCGGTAAATTAAACCAAGTTTTAAATTTATTCCAGTACCAACTGTTGTAAGGTTGTTTTCAAACTTATAGCTCCTAAAATCACTTACGCCATTAAAAGCATCTACGGTATCCTGCACCACATTTTTATCATCAATCTCCTCATAAATATTTGATTCAACATAACGGATGTACGGAATGCCTATAGTTGCACCCATGTAAATTTTATCATCATAATTTCCGCCAAAAGAAATTGCCACTTCACCATGAGAGCCTTTAGAGGTAATTGTTCCCTTCTGCAAAATATCTTGTCCATTATTAATTGTAGCATAGTAACCATTAGTAGAAACCGAATCGGGATTAATTAAATACTGGTTGTATGCTAAACCTGCATCAAAGGGAAGATAATCTGTAATATCACCGGTAGCGGTTCCATTTGCAATTTCAGCAAAGTATTGCGTTTGCGAATTGCTGTTGTTTCTTCCCTCAAAACTAAAACTGTTGTTAAAGCTTTGCAACCTGTTGTATCCAATACCAAAACCAACACCTTTCCATCCGCCATCTTTCTTTTCTTTTGGAAATGCCCAAACCAAGCCCACGTTCCCCATTCCAAAATTTACCCGGTTATCTGTTGTTTCAGTATTTAAATATTTAGAGGTTGTGCTTTTGTTTTCAATATGAGGAGTAAATGTAAACTCGCTTTTTCTATACAAAGCAATCCCTGCAGGGTTTGCAGAAAGGCTTGAGAAATCGGCACCCAAAGCACCAAATGCGCCACCCATACTCAATGAACGTGCTGTGGTTCCAAAATTTATTTGAGAATAGCGCAATGCATCAATTTCGTTTTGTGCATTTACTTTTTGAAGGGCTAAAAAAAAGCATGCAGTTAGCATGCTTTTATACTTTATGTTCATTATTAATAGTTTTAGTTATTATGTAATTTTAAAAGATAAGAACTTTGTTTACTATTTTATCTGCCACCACGCTTCTGTTCATTGCTCTGCCTTGGGGCTGAATTATTATTTGATGGGCGAGATGGAGATGGTGCGCTCACATTTCTTTCCTGGCGTGGTCTTGGCGATTCAAAACTTTTTGGTGTTTCATTTTTGGGTCTTGATGGTTCGCTATATGACGGACGTGGTGAAGGATTTGTGTTCTCATAATTTTTACGAGGGCGGGGCACATTACTGTTATCGTTATTCCTTGGAGTAGCGTTTTCGTGATTATTACGAGGGCGTGGCTCACTGTTGTAATCATTATTTCTTGGAGTGCTGTTCTCGTAATTTTTTTTCGGACGAGGCTCGCTGTTATAATCATTACTTCTTGGGGTAACAGTTTCATAATTATTACGAGGGCGTGGATCGGGATTTGCAGATGAATTATTTTTGGGCGTTGTAGTATAACTATCGACAGCATTTTCATTTCCGCGAACAGGTTTAACACCACCGGTATTTCCGTTAGGGGTAACTGCATCTTCGGTATTTCCACGCACTGGTTTTACGCCACCAGTGTTACCTTTTGGCGAAACAGCATCTTCAGTATTGCCTCGTACTGGTTTTACACCTCCAGTTTCACTCTTTGGATTAACCGGAGCAATTGCAGTATTGCTATTGGCTTTAGGGCGTGGTATTGAATAAGCACTTGCAAAAGAACTGCTTACAGGCAATGTATTTTTTACATCCTTATTTAAAGCCTGATAGTAGCTCTGACCAACAGAACGAGGTGTAGTAGATGTTTTATTTACAGAACCTGTAGTTCTTCTTGGACCGTAATAAACATTGTTATAACTCAACTGATCGTAGCTGTTAAAGTAATAAGGGTTGTAGTAGCCGTTGTACAATCCATTATAATAACCATCATAGTAACCATTCCAATATCCGTTGGCATAACCATTATGGTATCCACCATGCCAGCCATATCCACCCCAACTATTCCATGGATTATAGCCCCAACCAATACTCCACCCCCAACCATTCCAAGGGTTATAACCGTAACCAAAATTGCAATAAGAAGGAGAATACCATGCAGAAGGAGCCCACCAGTTATAACCTAAATAAATGCTGGTTCCCCAGCTGTAAGGATTATAATCGTACCAATAAGAGTTGGTGTAAAACGGATCGTAATAACTATATCCCCACAAAGGTCGGTGAAACCTTCTTATACGTGATGCATAATAGTAATCGTAATAATCATCCTCTTCGTAATAGTTATTGGTAACGTAGGTGTTACCATCTCGCTGCTCAGTAGTGGTAGAAGATGGCTCGCGCTGCTGATCAGAGTTTGAATAATCAAAACGATTATCAGAACTGCTTTGTGTTTGCGGTGCAGTGTAATCACTTGCATTACTTCCGTGGCTTTGCTGAGTAGATTGGTTGTTTTGATTTTCCTTTTCAGTTTGCGCTTTTGATGGTGAGTAATAAACGTCATCATCGTACTTGCTGTTTTGCGCAACAGATGTAAAAGAAATTGCCATAAGCGCAGCTAAAACTTTTGTGGAGGTGTTTATCAGTTTCATCTTCTTTAAATTTTAAGTTTGACTTTTTTGTTTAATAATAGTTTAAACGAATTGTTATTCCCAATTTGTTTCTCAAATTTGCTGCCATCAAAGATAAAAAGCAAATCTTCACTTATTTGTTCACTCTCAATTCACTATAAACAATATTAATAACAGTAATGGCAAAAGATTTTCCAACACGTTCAGAGAACTATTCAGAGTGGTATAATGAGCTTGTCTACCGAGCAGATTTAGCAGAAAACTCAGCAGTGCGCGGCTGCATGGTTATTAAACCTTACGGCTACGCTATATGGGAAAAAATGCAACAGCAACTTGATAAAATGTTTAAGGATACAGGACACGTTAATGCATATTTTCCGTTGTTCATTCCTAAATCATTTTTAAGTAAGGAGGCTGCGCATGTTGAAGGATTTGCAAAAGAGTGTGCGGTAATTACTCATTATCGTCTAAAAAATTCTGATGATGGCAAAAGTGTAATTGTTGACCCTGAAGCAAAGTTGGAAGAAGAATTAATTGTACGCCCGACCTCCGAAACTATAATATGGAGCACGTATAAAAACTGGATACAATCTTACCGCGACCTTCCGCTATTGATAAACCAATGGGCAAATGTTGTAAGATGGGAAATGCGTACGCGCTTGTTTTTGCGCACTGCCGAATTTCTTTGGCAGGAAGGGCACACGGCACATGCCACTGCCGATGAAGCCATTGCAGAAACAGAGCAAATGCTTGATGTGTATGCAGAGTTTGCAGAAAAGTTTATGGCTGTTCCAGTCATTAAAGGAATTAAAACACCTAACGAGAGATTTGCCGGTGCTGTTGAAACATACTGCATAGAAGCATTGATGCAAGATGGAAAAGCTTTACAGGCAGGTACCAGTCATTTTCTAGGCCAAAATTTTGCTAAGGCATTTGATGTACGCTTTACAAATAAGCAGGGCACTATGGAGCATGTATGGGCAACATCGTGGGGAGTTTCCACAAGACTGATGGGTGCCTTGGTTATGGCCCATTCAGATGATGATGGGTTGGTTTTACCTCCAAAGCTTGCGCCTATTCAGGTTGTAATTGTTCCAATTTATAAGAGTGAAGAACAATTAAAACAATTGGATGAATATGCTAATAACATTAAATCTTCATTGATGAAGAAAGGCATAAGCGTTAAGTACGATAACAGAGATACACAAAAGCCTGGTTGGAAATTTTCGGAATATGAAATGAAGGGAGTTCCTGTGAGATTGGCAATTGGACCGCGCGATATGGAAAACCAAACAGTAGAACTTGCAAGGCGCGATACCAAAGAAAAAACAACTTACCAGGCAGTAGATATTGATTTAAAAATTGAACATTTGTTGGAGCAAATTCAGGATAACCTCTATAAAAAAGCTTTGGATTTGAGAAGTGAATCAACTCATCATGCAAATTCAATGGAAGAATTTAATGATATACTCAACAACAAGGGTGGTTTCGTATTTGCACATTGGGATGGAACTGCAGAAACAGAGCAGGCAATTAAAGAAGAAACAAAAGCAACTATACGCTGCATTCCTTTAAACAATAAGTTGGAGGAAGGCAAGTGCATTCTTACCAGCAAACCAAGCAAGCAAAAAGTAATGTTTGCGAGAGCTTATTAAAGTTATGTATTCTACGGACGACAGGATTAATAAATTAGTTGGAGAGAAAGCTCCCATAACTTCATTGGTAATGCAAAATGTTATTGGTTGGTTTGAGGTTTTTAAAAATGAAATACAGAAGTTAAGCAACCGCCTCAAAACTGATTTTGATGGCAAGGTAAATAACGTTGTAATTCAATACCAGGAAAGAGGTGAGAGGCAATTTTCGCTGCGCGTTGGCGAAGATTTAATTTATTTTCATTTGCAAAGCAATGTTTTTAAATTGGATGATGCTCATTCATTATACAGATCAGCTTACCTAAAAGATGATCCTTATAATGCCTATTGCGGAATAATTTGCGTTTATAATTTTCTAAGTGATTCAATTACCAAATCTCGTGAAAGCGACCAGGGGTTTTTAATTGCGAGAATATTTATTAACCGCGAAAATCACTTTTATGTAGAGGGCAAAAAGCAAATTGGCTTGATTCACAACGATTTTATTAATGATGTAATTGATGCCAATAAAGTGTCCGATATGGTAAAAACATTTATTGTTTTTGCCATGGAGCATGATTTGATTCCTGCCCCGTTTGATATGGTGCAATCCGTAACAGTCAGCGAATTGCAGAGCCATAATTTCAGTTCGTCATTGGCAACAGGAAAGTCTCTCGGATTTAGAATGCAAAAGGACGACAACCAATCAGAATAATTTTTTTGCACCCTTGTTTTCATTTTTAAAATACTATTCTATATTTGCGCCCTCATTTAAAAAAATGGCCCGTTCGTCTAGGGGTCTAGGACATCTCCCTTTCACGGAGGAAACACGGGTTCGATTCCCGTACGGGCTACTAAAAACAGTTAATAGTAATTAGTTCACAGTTTAAAATAAATCTCTCCGAGCTAAAGACTCTGAACGCATTATAAGCAAAATGGCAAATCATAAATCATCAGAAAAAAGAATTCGCAACAGCGAAAGCAAAAACGAGCGCAACCATTATCAGGCAAAAACTACACGTAATGCCATAAAGAAATTGCGCACTACAAAAGACACTAAAGAAGCAAAAGAACTTCTTCCTAAAGTTTCTTCCATGCTTGATAAATTGGCTAAGAAAAACATTATACACAAGAATAAGGCAGCTAACATTAAATCTGGGTTAACCAAATTGGTTACGGGTTTAAAGTAATGCCGGATAATCTTTGCAAAAAACCTCTGCACAAAATGCAGAGGTTTTTTATTTTAGCCTTAAATAGTTTCTATGGAAACGACACAATTTTCTTCTTTAAAAACCTGGGCTGAAGACGAAAGGCCTCGAGAAAAACTTTTAAAACACGGGCGTCATATCCTTTCTGACTCTGAACTTTTAGCCATTTTAATCAGAACAGGAACAAAAAATAGAACAGCAATTGACGTAGCACGTGAAATTCTTTCGAAGCACAACAACGATTTATCAGAAGTAGCAAGACTTTCCGTTAAAGAGCTTGCTAAGTTTAGTGGGATGGGAGAAGTAAAAGCAATAACAATAGTTGCTGCACTTGAGTTAGGCAGAAGAAAACGCGAATCGGAAAGTCAGCAGAAAAAAACGTTAACCACAAGTACGGATGCTTACGAAGCTGTATTGCCTTTGCTTGGGGATTTACCTCACGAGGAATTTGTGATACTTATGCTCAATAGGGCAAACCACATTATCAATAAATTTAAATTGAGTAAAGGTGGTGTTGCAGGTACTGTTGTTGACCAAAAAATAGTTTTTAAGGAAGCTTTGGAAAATTTAGCATCCGGAATTATTCTTTGCCATAACCACCCCAGCGGAAATTTAAAGCCAAGCCCTGAAGATTTAACGCTTACAAAAAAATTAAAACAAGCGGGAGATTTGCTTGATATAAAAGTAATGGATCACATCATTGTTGCCGGAAACAGTTATTTTAGTTTTGCTGACGAGGGTTTAATGTAGTGAAAACCGCAATTAAGTAAATTGGTTTGAAAAAATCACACTATGTTTAAAAACGCTAAACTAAAACCCCATTTTTGCAGGAGAAATCGTATTTTTTAATCCCGCCATTTTAATTGCTGTAACCGCTGCCTCCACACCTTTATTACCATGCTTACCTCCTGCCCTTTCCAGTGCCTGTTCCATATTATCTGTTGTTAATACCCCAAAAATTACGGGCTTTGCTGATTTTATAGAAAGTTCGGTAAGTCCGTTTGCAACAGCATTGCAAATAAACTCAAAGTGGCGTGTTTCGCCTTGTATAACACAGCCTAAACAAATTACCGCATCTAACTTATAGTTTTGTAAAAGAAAATGTGCTCCGGCAGTTAGCTCATAACTTCCGGGAACTCTTATGCTATAGATATTTTCCTGCTTGCAATTAAATTGTTTAAGAGTTTGTCCTGCTCCTTCAAGCAAAGTGTTAGTAATTTGTGGATTCCATTCGGCAGTAACAATACCAAAACAAAACGCAGATGCATCAGGCACCTGCGTTTTATCAAATTGTGATAAGTCTTTATTTTTTGAAACCATTAGTGGTTTTTAAATTATACTCCAGCTTTTGTTTGAGCACGGGCAAGGTATGTACCAACTTCGCGTGCTTCGGTAGAGGAAGGATAATCTCTTTTAATTTTTTCGTAAACATCCACAGCACTTTTCCAATCGCCATTGCCTTCAAGTACCAAAGCTTCTTTCATTAAAAAAACCGGAGCGGTAAACTGGTTGTTATCGTAGCTAACAGCTTTGCGGTAATACGAAAGTGCTTCATCCTTTTTGCCAAGTTCTAAATTTGCATCACCTATACAGCCCAATGCCATTGCACCAGTTATATCATCTTCGGCATCATATTTAGAAAGTGTTTCAATGGCTTTTTCAAATTCTCCTTTTTTCAAATAACTAACTCCAAGATAGTAATGAGCAAGGTTTGCCTGCTTACTTGAGCCGTACTTTTCTATAATTTCTTCAAAGCCCGGAAAACTACCATCACCTTTTATGGCTTTATCAATAGAATCGTTTTTAAAATATTGCTCGGCAACAAACATTTGTTTTTGGGCTTCTGCCTCCTGTGGCTTTACTATTAACTGAGTGTAACCAAGGTATCCCAAAATAACAACTACTATTGCCCCTAGAATAATGCTTAGGCTTTTCTTGTTTTCCTGTACGTAATGTTCTGCTTTATCTATGCTTTCGGTAATATCTAAATTCCCCTCTTCCTTTTTTGATGACATTTTTTGTAAGTATTTAAAATTGAGCGTGCAAAAGTATTTTTTTTAGTGAGATGACAAAGAGTTTTTTGAAGTGATTACCCTAAAAGCCCTCTGCCTGTTTTTACAATCTTGTTTTCATTCCGTAAATCCTCCACTACTTTATCCAAAACACCGTTTACAAAAATTTTACTTTTGGGTGTGCTGTATATTTTACTTAAATCGATGTATTCGTTAATTGAAACTTTAAGTGGAATATTTTGCATGTGTAACACTTCGGTAAGTGCCATTTTCATGAGTAGTATATCCATTGAGGCAATGCGTTCCACATCCCAATTTTTAGTGCGGCTGCTAATTAGCTCTTTCAGTTCGGCATCGTGGCGTATCGTATCTCTAAAGAGGTTGGTCATAAATTGTTTATCATCAGCGGCATCTTTAAAAAGTGATAATAACTCTAATTTATTGCTTTCCGTGTAAGAGGTAAAAGTTCTTTTAGCCATAATGTGCGCGTATTCCAACCCTTCCTCCCACCAAATACTTTTCTCTTCCAAATAAGATTTAAGCAACTCCGATTCAACAATTTCTTCCCTATATAAGGCATTAAAGAAATCGGCTTCGGTCAACGTGCTTTTATCATTCTCCGTAAAATCAATATACTTTTCACTGTTGCGAATTTTAAAAAACACCTTAGCCACAAGATCGTTTTCTTTTTGCCAGCTTAGTTTGCGTTTTCCAATTAACTCGCTAAAGTTGGTGTCGGTTTCTAAGGCTTTAATAAACTTTAAGCCTGAATAAGTTCTGTGAAAGGTTTTTTTCCTAACAATAAACTTAGAAGCAACGTCTTCCAAATAAAGCTTTTCGTGGTGCGAAAGCTCTGTGAGGAAAAGTAGAAGCGAAAGATACAGGTCGTACATTTTATCTGTACCTGCAAACATTTCCTGTTCAATTTTTGCCTGATCGGCATGCTCGGTCTGGTACCATGTGTAAAGTGCGTTTAGTACGCGAATGCGCAAATGTCGTCTGCCAAGCATGTGTAAGAACTTTTAATTTTTAAAATATTGCCAACCGTTTTAATGGCTGAAAAATTAAATCGTATAACCCAACAATCTTAAAAGTGAACTTTAACTTTGCCTATATCGCTTATACGTTTTTCGGCAATTTGTTTTGCAGCCAAATAAGTTGGAATATTTTCTTCGGCTGCCTTTTTAAAGATATTGAGTGTGTAATCGTAAATTTTTTCTGTTTGTCTTAATGCTGCTTCGCGGTTGTAACCACTTAGTTCACTGTAAACATTAATTAAGCCTCCGGCATTAATTAAAAAATCGGGGGCGTAAATAATTCCTTTTTTAGTAAGCATTGGTCCGTGCTCTTCTTCAACCGCTAACTGGTTATTGGCAGCACCGGCAACAATGGCGCATTTTAATTCATTAATATTTTCGGTATTCAATGTTGCACCTAAAGCACATGGTGCATACACATCCACATCCATTCCAAAAATTGAATCGGGCTTAACAACTTCTGCCTTGTATTTTGCCGATACTTCTTTTAAGGCTTCTTCGTTGATATCAGAAATATAAACCTTAGCTCCTTCTTCTGTTAAATGTTTGACCAAACTTTGTCCAACATTACCAATACCCTGCACAATAACCTTTTTTCCTTTTAAAGAATCGTTACCCCATGCTTGTTTTGCAGATGCTTTCATACCCATATAAACACCATAAGCTGTAACCGGGCTTGGGTCTCCGCCACCGCCCATATTTTCGGGCAAGCCGGTAACGTGTTTTGTTTCCATGGCAATGTATTCCATGTCTTTGGTTTTGGTGCCTACGTCTTCAGCAGTTATATATTTTCCTGAAAGGCTGTTTACAAATTTTCCGAACCTTCTGAATAATGCTTCGCTTTTATCTTTTTTGCTATCGCCAATAATTACTGCCTTGCCTCCTCCTAAATTTAATCCGCTTATGGCGGCTTTATAAGTCATTCCTCTGGATAGTCGTAAAACATCGGTTAATGCCTCGGCTTCGTTTTTATAAACCCACATACGTGTGCCGCCTAATGCAGGGCCTAATACAGTATTATGTATTGCTATAATTGCTTTTAAACCAGTGGCATCGTCATTGCAAAAAACAACCTGTTCGTGACCAAGCGCTGACATGCCGCCCAAAACTGATGCTTGTTTAGCTTCTGTGGCTTTATGCTCTTTTACTTCTATCATGTTTTTAACTATTAATTATTGAAAGCAGCCACAAGGCAAATATTAAACCACTGTTGGCTATAAGGCGGGCAAAAGTATTCTTTTTTTTATAGAGGCAAAAACAAAAAAGAAGTAAAAAATCAATAAAACCATTGGCTCAAAAATATTTGTCTATTGATTACTTAGCACCATTTAGTAATTGTTGCTTCTCTACCTTCGCGTCCGATTTTAACCCCGTGCAGTTCTCCAATTTTAAACTTACTAAACAATTACTGAATGCAGTTGAAGATGCTGGATTTACGTCAGCAACTCCAATTCAGGAAAAAGCCATTCCTTTAATATTAGGCGGGCAGCAGGTTATTGGCATTGCACAAACCGGTACAGGAAAAACTGCTGCGTATGTATTGCCATTGCTCCGTATTTTATCTCATGCGCAAGGCGATGAGCCACGTATGCTGGTGTTGGTGCCCACTCGCGAACTTGCCTTACAAGTGGAGGGTGTGATTAAGCAATTTGCTGCTTATACCGATTTGCGCAGCCTGGTTTTGTTTGGCGGTGCCGGAGCAAAAGATCAGAAGAAAAATTTGGAACAAGGCTGCGATATTGTAATAGGCACACCGGGCAGGGTAATTGAATTGTACTTTGAAGGTTTTTTGGTGCTTAAAAAAATAAAACATTTTGTGCTTGACGAAGCCGAGCGATTGATGGAACTTGGTTTTGCAAAGCAACTTCACAGGTTTTTAGAAGTGCTGCCATTGAAAAGACAAAATCTTTTGTTTACCGCTACATTCAGTGATAGGGTAAGAAAAGTTGCCGATGATTTTATGCTATTCCCGGAAGTGATAAACATTACTCCTGAAATTAAAACAGCAGAAACCGTTGCGCAACGGCTTTATCATACACCCAATTATAAAACCAAAAAAAATTTATTGGTTTACTTTCTCGAAAATGATAAGTCATTTGAAAAAATTATCATCTTTTGTAAAAGCAAAAAAGTATCCGATACACTTTTTAAATCATTGGAAGAAAGAATAGGTGCAGAAAACATACGATTAGTGCACGGCAATAAAAACCAGCAGACAAGAATTAACAGTCTTGATGCTTTCAGGAATGAAAATATTCGTGTGCTCGTAACTACTGATGTAGCTTCCCGTGGAATTGATATACCGCATGTAAGTCATGTAATAAATTTTGATACGCCCGTTATTCACGAAGATTATATACACCGCATTGGCAGAACAGGGAGGGCATTAAATGCAGGTATGTCTATAACCTTTTGTTCTGAGGCGGAGAAATGGCACATTAGCAAAATTGAAAAGTTGATTAAGCAAACTATTCCTCTTAAAAAATTACCAGCGGAAGTTTTTATTGAAGAAACTCCTTATGAAGAGCGCCAGGAAATTAATCGTGAGATTGACAGGCAAAAACAAAAAGATAATCCTGATTTTAAAGGAGCATTTCACGAGCGCAAAGCGAAAAAAGAAAAACAGAAAAATAGTTTTAAACCCAAAAAACAAAAGAAAAAATTTTATGATTAACAGTAGCAACCGTGTTATGAAATGGGTTTATCTTTTTGTGCTTGCTGTGGTATGGGGAAGTTCTTTTATATTGATGAAGCGTGGCATTGAGCATTATACACCGAACCAGGTTGCCGCCATACGAATGTTTGTTTCTATGCTGGCGTTGCTTCCGTTGGTGTTTAATAAACTGAAAGAGATTGAACAGAAAAACTGGAAGTATGTAGTAGGAACCGGCTTATTTGGCAATTGCATACCCGCCTATTTATTTACCAATGCCGAAACAGGAATAAGCAGCAGTATGGCGGGTATGTTAAACTCGCTTACCAGTGTGTTTACCATTTTGGTTGGCTTTATGTTTTTTGGCAGCAGATTTACAGCAAGACAAATTGCCGGTGTGTTTATTGGTTTGCTGGGCGCCACTTTTTTAATTTACCTGAGCACAAATGATGAGCAAAGTTCAAAACCTGTATTAGGACTATTGATAGTACTTGCTTGCGTAGGGTATGCGTTTAGTGTAAATATTTTAAAGCATAAATTATCTCACCTCAGTTCTATAACCGTAACGGGTGGAGCTTTAATTGTTGCAGGAGTTCCATCAGGCATGTATTTATTCAGCACCGATTTTTTAGAGCGAATGCCTCAGCCTGGAGGAATGAACAGTTTGGTTTATGTTTTAATATTAGGATTGATGGGTACAGCCTTCTCAACCGTCATATTTAATAAGCTGATAAGAATTGCATCGCCTGTTTTTGCATCATCTGTAACTTACTTAATTCCTTTTATGGCTGCCGTATGGGGAATTTATGATGGTGAAACTTTTACTATAATGTATGTGCTGGCATTGGCAATTATCTTATCTGGAATATGGCTTATTAATTACAAGCCCAAGGCAAAATAAAAATGCTGAACAGCATTAAGCCGTTCAGCATCTATAATTATTAACCACTTATTTTAGTTCAACTGAGGGTCTTCAGGGAAGTTAGCCATCATAGCATATTCGTTACCCATGCTGCGTAATACCTGGCTCCACAACAAGCGTGGGTTTTGGTAAAAAGCAAACTGTTGGTTTGATTCTGATAAAATCCACGACTGGTCCTTTATCTCGTCATTTAATTGTTTGGGTTCCCAGCCACTGTAACCGGCATAAAATCTTATCTGGTTTTCGCGAATTTGCTTTGTATCAACCAAAAATTTGAGTTGGTCATAATCTCCACCCCAGAAAATACCGCTGCAAATTTCGCGCGAGCCTTCTAACTTTTTACCAAGCGTGTGTATGTAAAACAAAGTTTCTGTATCAACCGGACCGCCAAAATAGAGCGGTACATCAAACTCCGGAAAATCTTCTACAGCCTGATTCAGCTTTAAATCTGTAGGCTTGTTAAGTATAAAGCCAAGCGTTCCGTTTTTATCATGCTCGCTTAATAAAACCACAGAGCGTTTAAAGCATGAATCTACCAAAAAAGGTTCTGAGATTAACAGTGAACCTGTGTGTGCCGATAAGATTTTCTCTTTCATAAATTTATGTTTTAATGGGTGTTGTTCAATCGTCTAAATAAATAAACTTTGTTGCCGCTGTTTTCGTTTTGCTCTTTTTCTTTTTTGACATTACCATTACTGCTACTATGTTGTGCTATATTTACATATCATTATACGCTAATAGTATGCCATAAGGTTTTATGGTAAATCTATCATACTTCAAATAACTTTAATTATCAGGCAATTAGAATATTTCCATTCCTTTTACTAAAACCTTACACCTATTATTGCAATACTTTTAATGATTAATTCAGTTCCCAAAATGAGTAGTGTTAAAAAAGTAGTTGAAACCAATCGGACAGATTATGGTGTTTCTTTTTTAGATGAGAGCACCATCGATAAAAACCCCTTGTTGCAGTTTGAAAAATGGATTGAAGAAGCCATTATAAATAAAACCGAAGAACCGAATTGTATGACGCTTTCGACAGTGGCAGATAATGGCAGGGTTTCGTCTCGCATTGTTTTACTCCGAAATTTTAATGAGAACGGATTTAGTTTTTTTACCAATTACAGCAGTAAAAAAGCTAATCAGTTAGGTGATGGAAAATTTTGCGCATTAAATTTTTTCTGGCAACAAATGCAGCGGCAAATACGAATTGAAGGAGAGGTCATGAAACTTTCAGCCAAAGAATCTGACGATTATTTCAACTCACGTCCTCGCGATAGCCAGATTGGCGCACATGCATCGGCACAAAGCACTGTCTTAAACAACAGAAAGGAATTAGAAGATAAATTTGCGATGTTGTCCGCAGAGTTTGCAAGAAAAGAAGTACCACGCCCGCAAAACTGGGGAGGCTTTATTATAAAACCAATGCTGTATGAATTCTGGCAGGGCAGACCCAATCGTTTGCATGATAGAATTCAATACACTTTAACAAATAATCAATGGATTATTGAACGGCTATCCCCATAGGGATGGAAGTTTGGGGTTTTGAGTTTCGAGTTTCAAGTTTAACATTAAATCATCACTAACATTACACATATCCACATTAAATCATTTGCACATTCTCCGAAATTTCGGGGCACATTCCCACTTTAATCCTTGCACCTTTCCTCCCTTTCTTTAATCAATTTCAAAAACTACTCGGAAGCAACGCTTCAGTTTAATAAGAGCGTAAATTGTTTTACGGGTAACAATGGCAGCGGCAAAACAAATTTGCTTGATGCTATTTATTATCTTGGCTTAACAAAAAGTTATTTCAACAATATAGACAGTCAGCTAATTAAATACGATGAACAAATGTTTGTGGTGCAAGGCGATTTTTCAAATGGTGAGTTAGAAGAGAAAATTTTTTGCGGGCTTAAACAAAATCAAAAAAAACAATTTAAACGCAACCAAAAAGATTACCAGCGATTAAGTGACCATATCGGTTTACTACCTGTTGTTATGATTTCTCCCGTTGATCACAGCCTTATAACAGAAGGCAGCGAAGAACGCAGAAAATTTATTGACAGCATTATTTCTCAGACTGATAAAGGTTATTTGGAAGATTTAATAAGCTACAACAAACTACTTACACATCGAAATGCTTTGCTCAAGCAACTATCAAAAGAAAACACAAATGACTTTACAACACTTGAAATATGGAATGAACAATTAGCTCCAGTGGGTGAAAGAATTTTTACCAAGCGAAAATCGTTTTTGGAAGAGTTTATTCCTGTATTTAACCACTACTATAATTTTTTAAGTAGTAATAAGGAAAGCGTAGGCATTACTTATTTATCTCATTTGCATGAGGCAAAAATGCTAACACTGCTGGCAGAAAATATCAGGAAAGATTTAATTCTTGAATACACTACCAAAGGCATACATAAAGATGATTTGGATTTTTCGATTGAAAACCACTCCGTAAAAAAAGTTGGATCGCAAGGGCAGCAAAAAACTTTTTTAATTGCGCTTAAACTTGCCCAGTTCGATTTTCTTTCAAACTCAAAACATAATAAACCCATTTTATTGTTAGATGATATTTTTGATAAGTTGGATGATAGCCGCGTAACCAAACTGATGGAGTTAGTTAGCAAAGAAACTTTCGGGCAAATTTTTATTACAGATACACATTCCGAAAGGTTAAGAGAAATTTTTAACAACATACATGTTACCATCAAATTGTTTAACGTTGTAAACGGAAACGTAGAAGAAGTAGAATGATAAGGCGCCAATCGAACGAAGAATCTTTGAAACAAGTAATTGAACAATTGCTCGACACTTATAAATTGCGCGATAAACTTAACCATGTAAAACTTTTGCGCAGTTGGGAAACTATGATGGGCGAAGCCATAGCAAAGCGCACAGAAAAAATATTTTTGAAAGATGATGTGCTTACCATTTACCTTAGCTCCGCCCCATTAAAAGAAGAGCTGAATTACGGAAAAGAAAAAATTAAAAAATTGTTGAATAAAGAATTGGAGGGAGAATTTATAAAAGATGTGGTAATACGATAGCGCTTTATGCTCAAATTTTTGTTTATTTTTATTATTCCTGTTCAGCTTTTAGCGCAAAAAGCTGACTCAACAAAGGTTGTTCAAGTCGGGATTGACATAGGTGCTGGTTTTGGTTCAGGAGAAAATTTTGCTACTATTACTTACTACTCTGTTTCTTTCAATAAATTTATTTTTCAGGCGCAGAAACTGAACTTTTACAAGGCAAATCAGAGAGAGAGAAATGAGAACACTTCAGCAATGTTGGGCTATAGATTTCATCAAAATAAAAGCGTCATTTTAAAAGGCTTGCTTGGAGTTGGAACATTTAGAAACATGGAAAGTTATACGAGTTTTAATCCATCTTTTGAGGCAAATCTCCTTTTAAATAAATATTTTGCATTTGAGTTAAAGGCAGAATTAATATCACACAAAAAAGAAACCCTTCCTTATATTGGGCTAGGTTTCAGGTTAGGTTTGCTTGGTTATTCAGCTCCAAAACCTAAAAAGAAAAAACTTTAATTTTTAAGTTGCTCAATTTATAACTCTCGCCTTCTCTCCCATTAATAAACAAAACATACCTGTCAGCACTGGTTACATTCTCTAAAAAAATTCGGTTTTTAATTTTATTATCAGGGTTAATCCATTTTTCTCTTTGCCATTGTATGCGGCAAACGGCTTCGCTTAATGTTTCGTTTCCTTTCATCGCTTTAAACACAAAATCAATATAGCTGAGTTTATCGGTACTTAATTCACATTCAAATTCTGAGGCTGCATTTTGAATTGAGTCATTGTAAATTTTTAAATCAAGCAAATCAACATAGGGGTAGATAATCGTTTTCGGCTCGGTAACAACTGAATCAAAAACGAGTTGATAATTTAGAGTGCTTTTATTTTTCAAAAGCCTTATGTGGTTGTGCTCATCAAAATAAACTTCATTGTAGTTTTTTACAATGTCAGGGTGCTTATTGTAATTATCTTCTTCAATAATCAGGTAATCTGCTTTTGATGAAGGAAAATGCTGGTGATATATTTCATTTAGTTTCCGGTTATTCTTAAATGTGTAATAATTCCACACATAACTTTTCATTCTGTAAGCACTAATAAACACCTCATGCTCTCTTCCCTTCCATTCATTGGCAATATGGTTATAAAAAGTTTCAGGTACACGCTCTTGTTTCCAGTACGTACTGTTTGCAAAATTTGCCTGAGTAAAAAAATGCGCTGCAACCAGGAATAAAATAACAGCTGATGAAGTTTTTGCAATTTTTTTCACGGAAAACAAATCAATTGAAAAAAATAAAAATAAAATAAAAAGAGGATACAGATATAAAGCAGTCCTGTCTTCCGGATAATTAACATTAAGCAATAAATTAAGGCAGATAATGGCAAGTATGCTTCCCATAAATAAAATTGCAGCTATGGTGGCAGGTTTTGAAAGTAAATCGTTAATTGCTTCACTTTTAATTTTTCTAACATAAATAACGCACATCAATAAGGTTAGGACAATAAAACCAACAGGTAAAATTTTAGTGGTGCTACCGTAAATTAAATTACATAATGATGTAAGCGTAACTTTATAAAAACCATCCTGGCTGCCGTAATAAAGCAATCCTCTTTTTTTTAATTCGGTAGCAATCCAAACTGTTAATGCTATAAATATTACGTTTAGCAAAAGGCCAGCTATAATCTTCACTGCAAATTTTCGCTCGTAAATTGAGCGCACAATAAGTATAGCAGTAGCAATTAACATAACATTGAGTAGGGTGAAGTTTGCTGCCAATGCCAGAAATGAAAAGAGATTAAAACCAATTAAACTTCGGGTATTACTATGCCTCAAGAATTCAAGTGAAAAATAAACACTGGCAATCAGGCTGGAAATTGCCATTCCATAACCACGACAATATGCTGAGTACTCAATTAGGTTGTGAGAAAATAAAATTGAAAGAGCCATACAAAACCAAACAATTTTATTTTCAAAAAATTTATGAAGTTGGAAAAGAAAAACAATTGAAAAAATAAAAAACAAAACGTTAGGCAGCCTCAATGCCCATTCGCTATTTCCAAAAAAGTAAGAAGAAACAATTCCCAAAAAAGAATTCAATAAATGATTATTTGCATCCCAATAAGAATTGAAGGGAATGAACTCGCCAGGCAATATGTAAATAAAAAAAGTAGCGGCTTCATCATAAACAAAAGGTACTAGGATTGACCTTGCAGTCAAATACAACAAAAGAAAAAAGCTACCTAAGAAATAAATTAATCTTAATTTTTGGAAAGAACTATTCATGCATCCTTAAATTCAACAGGTTAATTACCACAAAACTTTTTTCTAAATCAGTTTGTACCCAACTGCAAACAAAAACATACACACTGCCAAATTCAAAAAGACGTTGGCACCCGCAATAATATAATTACATGTTTTGAGCAATTCAAAGGTTTCGTAAGTAAATGTTGAAAAAGTGCTGAATCCTCCACAGAATCCAATTGCTATGAACGCTCGCAATTGCTCTTTTTCAAATTTAAGTAGCAAGTAGCTTATCAAAATACCAAGTATAAAAGAACTTATTGCATTTGACAACAACGTAGAGTAAGGAAAATTACCAGGTAAATACTTTTCTGATATCAATCCTATCGTGTATCGGGAAAGGCTTCCTAAACCTCCACCCAAAAAAATCAAAATATAGTTCATAATGCAAACTTCTATTGCACTAAGATATTTTGAATTTATATGCGGCTATAGTTATTGCTCATAAGTAATCAACACCTTTATTGGTTTTGAAAGTATGCTGCCAGAATTTGTTGCTGAGTTGTAAACGGCAATTTGAGTAGTGTCAATCTGGTAGTCAAATTCAAAACCAGGGTTTACTTCATGAGATGCGGGAACAAATCGCCCAACTGAGTACTCAACCAAAATTGATACCGATAAAATTTTTGAACCTGTTAATCCATGTAAAACACTAGTGCTTCCACCCATGACTGCTGCAGTTGTTCCAGTTAAAGAAACCATTTTAATTTTTGGAGCAGTACTGCCAAGCATAGTGTATCCGTTTACTTCTAACTCTGCTTGCGGAGCAGTTACACCAATACCCACTTTAACGGCATCGGCACCGATGCCACCCAGCACCATACTGTTGCTTGCAGTAACGTTTGCGTTGTAACCAATGGCAGTAGCATTGGTTATTACTCCAGCTGCGTTTGATGCATTACCAAGCAAAGTAATTTTTGTTGATGTGTTTGAAATATTTCCTGCACCAAAACCTACAATGGTATTTTTATTTCCTGTTGTGTTTGCAAGTCCTGAATTTTTTCCCACAAATACATTTTCGTTTCCTGTTGAGTTATTGTAACCACTTCCTGAGCCTATAAAGGTGTTGTCGTTTGCGGTATTTACATAACCTGAAAATGTTCCAATAAAAGTGTTGTCAGTTGATGTTACTCCAAACCTTCCTGCCTGACTTCCCATATATACATTTTGATTTCCTATGGTGTTTTGTTGTCCGCTGAATCTTCCAATAAAACAATTGGCGTTTCCCATAGTGTTGCTATAACCTGAATGCGCTCCTGCAAAAAAATTATGAGAGCCCGTTGTGGTAGAAAAACCCGATTGCGAACCAATACTTACATTTTGTATTCCTGTTGAATTGCTGTATGAAGCATATTGGCCAATGAAAGTATTTTCATTACCGGTGGTATTTAAAAACCCCGAAGCAGCCCCCACAAAAGTATTTCCACCGGCAATTGAGTTACTTTGACCGGCATAGCTTCCCACAAAAGTATTTGCACCGCCTGTTGTGTTGGCATAACCGCTGTTTGTTCCCATAAAAGTATTTGCATTGCCATTGTTACTATATCCCGAAGCATTTCCATAAAAAGAATTATTGTTTCCGGTAGTATTGGCAAAACCACTGTTGGCTCCATAAAAAGAATTGGCATTTGCATTATTATTAAATCCACTGAAGTATCCACTAATAGTATTACTTGAGCCTGTAGTATTAGCTGATCCTGCACTTTGGCCTATAAAAACGTTACTGCTGCCGGTTGTATTAAAATTCCCGCTACTGACTCCTAAAAAAGTATTTGAAGACCCAGTAATATTAAATACACCGCTTGCTGAACCGATAAAGGTATTACTTCCACCTGTTGTATTGGCTTTACCGGCACGCTGTCCAACAAATGTATTATTAAATGCAGTTGTGGAAGATAAACCTGTTTCATAACCAATATATATATTCCAGCTACCAGTAGTATTTTCAGCACCTGCGTAATAACCTGCAAAAAAATTTGCACCACCTGTTGTATTGGCTTCGCCCGAAGATTTTCCAATAAAAGTATTTGCCGAGCCTGATGTATTATTTGAACCGCATGAGTCGCCAATAAAAGTATTGAAGTTGCCGAAATTAAAATGACCAGATTCAAAACCAACAAAAGTATTTCTACTTCCGTTAACATTTGCATTGCCCGTGTGGTATCCAACAAATGTGTTGTTTATGCCGGCTATATTGTTTGTCCCCGATAGCGCTCCAATAAAAACCGAACCCTTTGCTTTGTTTTTATACCCTGCAATCCATCCCATAAAAGTTGCATAATCGGCATTATCCGCAAGGTAGCCCGCACCTTCACCTACATATGTGTTATAGCTGCTTGAATCTGATGTGTAACCGCAGTTACGGCCAATGTAAGTATTTGTTGTTCCTGCAACATTTAATCTTCCGGCACTTCTTCCTATAAAAGTATTGCTACCTCCTGTGGCTGTGTTTAATCCTGCTGCACCACCAATAAAAGTATTTTCAGATGCAGTAGTATTATTAGTTCCACTTGATGCGCCCAGAAATGTATTTACAGTTCCTGTTGTATTATCCTGGCCTGAAATATTTCCAACAAACGTATTGTTAAGTGCTGTGGTATTACTCTGCCCTGCTGAAGTCCCAATAAATGTGTTGAGGTTTCCGGTTGTGTTAGATTCTCCTGTGTTGCTGCCAACAAACGTGTTGTTACCTCCTGTGGTATTTGCATACCCCGACTGGTAACCAAAAAAGCAGTTAAAACTTCCTGTCAGGTTATTTGAGAAAGAAGCTGCACCGGCCGATGTTCCATACATTGAATTATAGCTTCCTGTTGTTACTCCATAGCCGGAAGCATAACCAGTAAATGTGTTATATGATCCTGTGGTATTTTTGTTACCCGAGTACGCACCCAAAAAACTATTTACTCCACCTGTTGAATTGCTGTAACCCGAAGCAAATCCATTAAAAGTATTCCAGTTTCCTGAATTACTTCTTCCACTAACCGAACCATTAAAAACATTAAAGTGACCTGTGTTATTATATCCGGCCGAGTCACCTAAAAAAACATTTTGAAATCCAGTTGTATTATTTGCACCGCTGTACATTCCCAAAAACAAATTGTTTTGCAAATGATCAATTCTTCCTGCCTTTTTATTATTCACTCTAAAATTAAATGGAACATTATCTGTTGTACCTAAAAAATTCACCCCGTCAATTGTGTTTGCATTTCCTGTAGTGCTCCACCCTTTTAAATCACCAAGCATTTGCCGCCATGATGAACCGTCATAAAACCAAAAATCGTTTGTAGAAGTATCATAAACAAGTAAGCCGGTAGCAGGAGATGAAATGGCTGTGCGTTGTGCTGTGGACATTCTTGGAACCAAAATTCCTTTGTCTGATGATGTTAAATCAAGTAAGGCACTTGCATCGGGCGTTGGATTGTTGATGCCAACATTTTGTCCGAACGATGCAGCCGAAAGAAAAAGTAAAAAACAAATTATTAGTACAAATAGACCTGTTATGAGCCTGTCTAATTTTGATAAAAGTTTAATGCGCGCCATGTTTTTATTTTTTGCCAATGATAAACTTCAACAATCCCCTTTTACAAGCATGTATTATCTAATGATATTGTGCTTTTATCATTCGGAAACCGATAGCCGTTTGATAACCATCATTACCATTTGATAAACCCATATGAATTGCACCAAAAAAAACAGCATATTCGTAACTGAAAAATTAAGTAGTGCAATCGGCCAAAAAATTAATTTCAAATTCCCTCCTCAATACAGAGGCAATCTTTCTAACTTACTGTCTTCCTTTGAGAATTATAATGTCACGCTATTTCATTTTCCATTTTTTCATTTTGACTTTTGCCATATATTCTTTTGACTTACCAGCCCAGCCCATCCAATTCCGTTTTCAGCATTTAACAAACGAAAATGGCTTAGCCCACAACACTGTATATGATTGTGTGCAGGATAAATACGGTTTTATGTGGTTCAGTACACGCAATGGAGTTTGCAGGTATGATGGATATAATGTAAAAACTTTTAAACCCAGTGATTTTTTTACCGAAGATGTTTCCGATCTCTCGCAATGCATTGAACTAACAACCGAAGGCAATATCATTTTCGGAACAGGTTCAGGAATGTACATGATAGATATTGAAAAAGATTCCATCACATTTTCGCTATCAATGTTATCTGTTGATTCTACTGATTCTCACTTTGCAAATGTGGTTTCTTTAAAAGATGACGGAAAAAATATTTGGATTGGAACAGGAAATGGTTTGGTTCAATACAAAAAAAACAAGGGGGAACTCAAACGATTTAAAGGACAGGATATAATTCAGGGTCTTACTAAAAGATTTTGGATTAAAGCGCTGGAACTGGATTCGAAGAACAATTTGTGGATTGCATCACCGGGCGGGCTCACAAAATTTAATACTTCAAATTTTACATCTGAAACATTTAATGAAAATTCAACAGGAAAATATTTTATTGGAAACAGTTACTTTTCTTCAATATCTATTGATGGCAAAAATAATTTGTGGGCGGGCAGTTTAAAGAAAGGTGTGTTTAAGATCAACTTAAGCAATTATCTGATTGAACATTTCCCAATTGTAAATATTCCTGATTCATCAAAAGAATTTAATGAGATAAAACGTATTTGTGCCGACAGCAAGGGATTTATTTGGGCTGGAACGCAATACACGGGTCTAATAAGAATTAACGCAACCGATAATTATACCCATGCCGTCAGAACCTCTCTACAATCAAAGTATGCGCTTGCTTCAGATTATATCAGTGCTTTGTATGAAAGCAAAAATGGCATTCTTTGGGTTGGTACTTACAACAGTGGTGTCGACCGTACAAATATTGAAGGAAGCCGTTTTTTTAATATCCCATTTGCAGGCACTGACAGCACCTGCTTTAACATGAAAGCAGTTGAATGCTTTGCAGAACAAGATGCATCAAACATTTGGGTGGGAACCATGAATGGATTGTTTTTGTTTAACCGTAATACATTTCAATGCAAAACATTTGAGGAAATTACCAATAATAAAATAAAACTTCCGCATAACTCCGTTTCCAGTTTAATATACTCTGATAGTTGCTTATTTATTTGTACACGTGCCTCCGAGGTTTATAAAGTAAATATTTTTGATTTCTCTCTTCAGGTTTTATTTCCTGATACTGCGGGAAAACTTAAAGGAAAATCCAACAGCGTTTTTTCTGCTCTTAAAACTAACGACAACAAAATATATTTCGGATTTGATTTATCTCTTCAGGTTTATTCAACTGAAACCGAAAGGCTAAAAGCAATAGTTGACCAGGACAGTCTTATTCTTAATATGAAACGTATTGACCGCTTAACGGGCGATAATAAAGGCAACATTTTTTTATCAAGTGGTATTTCAACCATGCATCGTTACAATTCGGTTAGCAATACAATTTCACGAATGAAGTCTTATGATGCAAATATTAATACACTTTCAATGGTCACCTTGATGCATGAAATGCCTAATGGCGATTATATTATGTCTGATTATAAAGGACTGCATGAGATGGATGAGAATTTTAATTTTCTCAAAAATTATTCAGTTAAGGCTGGCTTGTGCGATAATAAAATAAACAACAGTCATGTTGATGCTATAGGAAGAGTGTGGCTTGCAACTTATAACGGCTTATCAGTATTTAATCCTGATAACAAGCGTTTTGCTAATTTTTATATGCAAGATGGCTTGGCTGATAACGAATTCAGGGATGGAAAATCTTTGCAGGCAAGCGATGGAACTTTGTTTTTTCCTTTGAGTGGCGGATTCACTTTCTTTAATCCAAAAACAATTAATAATATTATTAAACCTTCATCGGTTTTTTTTACTGGAATAAAAATTCAGGGAAAAGAAATAAAAACCACTACCAATATTAACAATGTCAGTTACATTGCTATTCCTTCGGGCTCTAATTACTTTACGGTTTCATTTGCATCTGACGGATATAACACCTTACAACCCGCGTCATATTTATATAAATTGGATGGGTTTGATAGTGATTGGATTCCATCATCCTCACTCAACACGGCAAGTTATACTAATTTAGATGGAGGCAGCTACATTTTCAAAATAAAGGCTGCCGGCAGCAATTCTACCGAAAGAATATTAAACATAGAAGTCGCAAATATCTTCTATAAAACTTGGTGGTTTAGAATTTTAGTTTTTACAGCGCTATTATTTACGATTTATAGGTTCTTAAAATTCAGAGAAAAACAAAGGTCACGAAAGGAATCGGAGCGTACTATTGACTATTTTTCTAATTCTTTCTATGGAAAAAATACAGTTGAGGAAATTTTATGGGATGTTTGTCGTAACTGCATTTCTCGCTTAGGTTTTGAAGATGCTGTTGTTTACCTTGTTGACGAAAAATATAATGTGTTAGTGCAGAAAGCGGCTTATGGCCCAAAAAATCCCAAAGATTTTGAAATTGCACAACCGCTCGAAATTCCTGTTGGGCAGGGCATAGTGGGTAGCGTTGCAAAAACAGGCAAAGCAGAAATTATTACCGATACAACAAGAGACGGAAGATACATTGCTGATGACGCCAAACGCTTGTCGGAAATTGCAGTTCCAATTGTTTATAAAGACAAAGTGATTGGTGTTATTGACTCAGAAAATTCAAAGAAACATTTTTTCACTAAAGAACACCAGCGCATACTCACACTTATTGCATCAATTTGTTCCAGTAAAATTGCTAAAGCGCAAGGCGACCAACAGGCTGTAGAACGTGAGCGAATGCTACTTGAAATAGGAAAGAAAGTTGCTGAAACAAGACTGATGGCATTGCGTGCTCAAATGAATCCACATTTTATTTTTAATTCGCTAAATTCCATTCAGGATTGTATAGTAAGCGAGCAACACGATAAAGCGCTTAATTACCTTACTCAATTTTCTAAATTATTAAGAACAGTTATGGATTACAGTGATAAAAATTACATTCCGCTTGAAAAAGAGATTGAGTTTTTGAAATTGTATCTCAATATCGAATCTCTTCGCTTTAGTGATAGCTTTAAATATGAAATAATATTGGCAAAGAATTTAGATATAGAAGAAATAAATGTGCCGTCATTGCTTATTCAGCCATTTGCAGAAAATGCCATTTGGCATGGCTTAATGCATAAGCAGGGAGAACGAACACTTAATATATCATTTAGTGAAACCGATGATAACAATCTTGAAATAATAGTTGAGGACAATGGTATAGGCAGGAAAAAGGCAGAAGAAATAAAAGCTGGAAAGATGAATGGCATTTCGCATGAAAGTAAAGGGATGAAAATTTCGGAAGAACGAATTGCACTGTTAAAACTGCAAACTGATATAAAGCCTGTGGTTGATGTTACAGATTTGACGGATGATACTGGAATTCCATCAGGCACCCGTGTTAAAATTTTAATACCCGTTGCGCTTACTGAAAGGAAGGGAAATGATTAAGGCACTGATAGTGGATGACGAAGCAGCAGCAAGAAATTCCTTGGATTTATTGTTGAAAAAACATGCTCCAGAAGTTTCTGAAATTGCATCTGTAAGCAATGCTACTGATGCATACTTTAAAATTAGGGATTATAAGCCTGATTTAGTTTTCCTGGACATACAAATGCCTTTTTTAAATGGCTTTGACTTACTCAATAAAATTGAAGACATAAATTTTGATGTAATATTTACAACCGCTTTTAATCAATATGCCATACAAGCCATTCGGTTTAGTGCGCTTGATTACCTCTTAAAGCCCATTGATACAAATGAACTTAAAAATGCTGTGCAGCGGCATTTAAAGAGAAAAGAACAGTCTTTGCAAACTAACCTTCAGTACAAAAATTTAGTCGATAATATTTCTGCAAAAAGCACTGACGAATTTAAATTAGCCATTAATGGAACAAGTGGAATGCAGTTTTATAGTGTGGCAGAAATTATCAGGCTTGAAGGTGACCGCAACTATACCAACTTTTATTTTACCAACAACCGTAAATTGCTTTCAAGTAAAACGTTAAAAGAGTATGAGGAAATTTTAAGTGACAAAGGGTTTATCCGTTGTCATAAATCGCATTTGGTTAACAGGCGCTTTGTTAAAGAATTAAATAACGAAAATCTGTTACTTTTAAATGATGGAAGCCTAGTAGAAATTTCAAGAAGACGTATTAGCGAAGTAAAAGCCATGTTGCTGGCTACTTAATCCTTAACTTCTCTATATCGGCTCTCAACGCGTCAATCTCCGATTTCTGGCTTTCAATTTCTGAGTTAAGCTTCTCATTCAACTCCTGCAAAGCTTTAACAATAGGCACTACAAATTCGGCATATCGTAAACCATACATATCATTTTCATTTTTCGGCTTATCCACTCCGCTAAAATTATAACCAACCTGATTAGCTGCCTGCTCCACTTCCTGTGCAATAAAACCTGTGTGTAGTGCATTATCATTTTCTGCCTGCTCTTCGTTTTTCAAAAATGTGTTGAGTGTATTGGTATTGATGTTATAAGTAACAGGGCGCAGCTTTAAAATAAAATCTAACCCTATCACTTCTTCTTTTACATTTATTTTAAAACGTCCGTCACTTAGGTTTGTCCAGGCAGCGTAGCCACCAATAGATGTAACCGCTGTATTTCCTATTCGCACCTGGTTGCTGGCAGTAGCAATGGCTGCATTACCAATAGCAGTTGCGTTGGTGAAAGAACCGGTATTGACATCGGCATTATAACCCAAAAAGGTATTGTATGTTCCTGTAGTAAGTGCATCACCAGTAAAAGTTCCAAGGCAGGTGTTGCGGCTACCCACATTCCCTGTTGTGGAGCCTGACATATAACCAATAAAAATATTGTAAAATCCTGCGTTGAACCATCGTGCTGCGCTTTGTCCTATTGCAACATTGTTATAACCTGTTGTGTTTCCTTCAAAACAAGAATAACCTATAGCAGTATTGTTATCGGCAGTTGAATTATCTCTTCCGCACCAGCCTCCCAAAAAAGTATTGCCACTCCCGCTTGTATTGTTATCACCTGAGCGAAACCCAAAAAAAGAATTGGCATCGCCATCAATATTTGCACCACCTGCTTCACCTCCATTAAAAGTATTATAACTGCCTATAGTATTCGCATTACCACTTACGTATCCTGTAAACGTATTATTATTTCCGGTAGTATTTACGCTACCATTGTTAAATCCGAGAAAAGTGTTGTTGCTTGCAGTTGCATTTGCAGCGCCTGAACGATATCCTAAAAAAACATTAGATGTGCCGGTTGTATTTGCCAAGCCCGCCTGGAATCCTATGGCAGTGTTGTTGTTGGCCGTGGTGTTATTTGACAGTGCGCTATATCCTACTGCCGTATTCTGGGTTCCAGTGATGTTATCGTGCAAAGAACTGTTCCCAATAGCTATATTAAAATTTCCGGTGGTATTATAACGCAAAGCATATACGCCCATTGCATTATTTTCATAACCAGTGGTGTTTGAATACAGCGATGCAGAACCAACTGCTTGGTTGTAATATCCCGTGGTATTATCATGCCCTGAATTACGACCGAGAAAAGTATTGTTTGCACCTGTGGTATTTAGAAATCCTGCATTGGTACCGAAAAAAGAATTACCCGTTGCCGTTGTGTTTTGCTCGCCTGCATCAGTGCCTACAAATGTGTTCTCATTTCCCGTTGTGTTAAAATAGCCGGCATCTTGTCCTAATATAACATTGCTGTATCCTGTTGTATTACTGTAACCGCTTTGCTCACCTACAAATGTATTGCTAACAGCTGTGGTTGTACTATATCCTGACTGATGCCCGATAAATGTATTAAGAAACCCGGTGGTATTCAGGTATCCTGCGTCTTTTCCCATAAAAGTATTTCTATTTCCGGTAGTATTTGATATTCCGCAATCAACTCCCAATAAGGAATTAGCGTATCCTGTAGTATTATCATGTCCTGAACCGACACCTATAAAAGTATTAAAACCTCCTGTGGTATTTGCCTGCCCTGCATTGGTACCAAAAAAAGAATTAAAATTTCCGGTGGTATTAACATGACCTGCATCTTCTCCAACAAAGGTGTTCCATTGCCCAGTGGTGTTTTGCCTGCCTGCTTCTTCTCCAACAAATGTATTTTGAAATCCTGTTGTGTTGGCATAGCCTGCATTGCGTCCAATAATTGTGTTGGCAGCGCCAGTGGTATTAAATCTTCCTGAATTGTATCCTATAAATGTATTATACGAAGCATTGTTGGTGTAGCCCGTGCTAGTTCCCAAAAAAGTATTTTCTGTTCCTGTTGAATCAAGATAACCTGAATGTGTTCCGTAATAGCAATTATAATTTTGTGTACGGTTGTTGTAACCTGATAAATAACCATAAAAGCAATTACCAATTCCTGTTGTGTTCAGGTAACCTGCATTACTTCCTGTAAAAGAATTTCTGTAACCGGTTGTATTACTGAATCCGGCAAATACACCTCCATTGTAATTATGATATCCGGTAGTAGTCCAGTAACCCGTAAAACCACCTATGTGCGTATTGCCGAAACCGGAAGTATTGCCATAACCACTTGAATTTCCTATGGCAACATTAGTGGAGCCAGCAGCATTGTTACCACCTGCGTAATTGCCAATAAACAAATTGTAATTTCCGGTAGTATTGCTTTGCCCTGCAAGTGCACCAATCATAATATTACTTTGCCCGGAAGTATTTAATGCGCCTGCTGAGTCACCAATAAACGTGTTATAAGTTCCGGTAGTATTATTTCTTCCTGCATCAGGACCAAAAAAAGAATTGGATTTTAAATGGTCTAAACGGGCAGCCTGTAAATTATTTACGCGTATACTGAATGGCACGTTGTCGGTTGTCCCTTCAAAGTGTGAGCCATCAACCGTTCCTGCATTGCCTGTTGTTGTCCATCCTTTTACATCGCCAAGCAAAGTTCTCCATGCAGTGCCGTCAAAATAATAAAAGCCATTTAACGATGAATCATAAACTAACAATCCTGTTGCAGGAGTTGTGATGGCAGTGCGTTGTGCAGTAGTCATACGTGGCACAAGCAATCCTTTATCGCTTGATGTCAAATCAAGTAGTGCTGAATTGTCGGGAGCAGGATTGTTGATGCCAACGTTTTGCGCAGTGGCTATAAAACTTCCACACAAAAAAATAAGAATGGCAATTAATAAAATTTCAATAATGAAAGAAACGCGATTACTGATGCGTGTTTCAAATTCCTTTTCGTTGTAGGGGGATGTTGACTTTGGCATGTTTTTAATTTCTTAATGAATGACAAAGGTGTGAGGTAAAAAGGCGGTTTTGGTTTTTTAATTATTGAAGGTAGGTTGTGATTTATTGAGTGGTTTCATACTGAAAAAAAAACAAAAACCGCTAAGGAAAAGAATACAATATTCAACCTTAGCGGACTTTGTATGAGTAGCAAATAACTTCATCAATCAATGATGCGGTTTTGAAAATATCTGATTACTGAACAACTAATTTTTTTATTGCGGTGTGTGCTTGGGTTTCTAATTTTATAAAATAGATTCCGGGTGATAAATCACTTAAGTTAATTCTGAATCTTGAATTTGTGTGTTGGACATGTGTTTTAAAAATCTCTCTTCCCTGAACGTTTAGTATTGAAACATTCAAATTTTCATGCTGCATGATTTCGCTCAACTGAATGTTTACCACATCGCTTGCCGGATTAGGATAAACTTCGAACCCATTCAACATACCATTTACGTTATCCACTTTTACCAGGTTACCGTTGCTACAAATTTTTGCGCCAAATAAGTTTTCAGTGCTAAATTCTTCCCAGAAAACAGCATTGCAACCGTTGGTATCGCTAACTGTAATTAAGTTGTTGTAGTTTACAAATGCATTGCCATTAGCCATTACTTTACTTGATGCCCATGTTAATGTGCCATTGCTGCGTATGCGTTGTGCATTTACTTCCCAAGGTACTCCCATCATAAAAGTGCAAAAAATAGCGTTACTGTCGCTCACCGCAATTTTTGGATAGCCATAGTAACCGTTTATAATTCCTGTTTGCACACCGTTAGTTGTCCATTGCTCCACTCCGGCTGAATTATATTTTTGAGTAAACACAGTAGCTTGATTGGTAATTCTGTTATCATTCCAGGTAATGTATAAATTATTGTTGTGATACAATGCATGTAAATTACTTTGAGCTGTTGATGCTAATGATACGGTAGATTTAATCTGTGGTGTCCATACAAAATTTCCTATTGCATCTATCTTGGTATAAAATATTTTGCTACCATAGCTTTGCCACATCATGTAAATATTTCCGGCATTATCGGGAAATAAATAATGACTGCCGCCAAATCCGTTTGTACTTACACCTTGAGTTACATCTAAAGGAGATGCCCATTGTGCCACGCTTTGTAAATTATATTTCTGTACATAAATGCTAGTGCCTACTCCATTACCGCGCGACACAGAATAAAACGTGTTTTGATTTCCGGGATGAGTAAAAAATGTATAGCCCGGCAATGATTGTGTTTTTGGATTTGACCATTGTTTTACACCGTTAAAATCAATTCGGTTAAATTGTATTGCTGATGAGCCACCTAAAAACACAGCAGAGTAATTTATAAACGCTCCCGAATCATTTGGAATAGCATTAAGGCTATACGTTTCGTGATAGAGAATGCTGTTAACTAGAGATTCTGCCAACAAGGTTGGTTGCGCCCAAACATTGTTGCCGCTGAAATTAATTTTCTTGCACATAACCGAATCTCCATATCCCGATGTAGATGCCTGTATCCATGAAACTAAAATACCTCCATCAAATAAAGAGCAATGGTAACTAGAAACCGATTTAACAGCTGGAGCAACTATTAATTTTCCGTTGGCAGTCCATTGTGCTACGCCATTGCTGTTAAAACGCTGCCCGTATAGGTGAAACTCGCTGCCATTTCTTTTATCGCGCCAAAAAACGTAGTGATTGCCACCTGCCGAAAATGTTTGCATGTTCTCTTTACTGACTGCTGAACTGCATACCTGCATTGGTTGCGATACATCAATGCTGAATTGTGCTTTCGCTATTTGTGCAGCAACAATAATTAAAATTAATGTGTAGATTTTTTTCATTAGTAACTTGTTCTGATATAATTAAATGTTTTTCGTCTTCAGTTTTTTCCTTTTCAACATCCCCCTCTTTGAAAAGAGTTTAGGATTATTTTACCATCATCTGTTTTGCATCAGCAACTTTTCCATCCACAACAAGTGAATAGAAATAAAAGCCATCACTCTCTAAATTTTTCTCAAACTCCACATGCTGCAAGCCATGTTTTTTAACGCCAAACGTTTTAATAATCTTGCCATCTGTTCCAAAAACTGTAAGTGATGCTGTACCAAAGTTTTCTTCAACATAAAACTGTATTGTAGTTTTTTCAGAAAACGGGTTAGGAGTATTTTGCATGAGGTAAGATGTAGCCGATGCAGTAGTATTTGTTACGGTGTTTAATCGTAAAATGGTTTTTAGATCTTCTACATCTTTTTGCAGCACAGCAATTTGTTTATCTTTCTTTTCTATCAAAACCTGTTGCTCTTTAATGGCAGCAACTATAACCGGAATCATTTCAATGTAGTTAACAGCGAGATATTTTTCAGTGGGAGTAATGGTTTCACCTTTTTCATTATGATCGCCTGCCTGTCCGTTTTCAGAAACCAAATCAGGAAAAATATTTTGTACTTCTTGTGCAATAAAACCTAATCTTGTCCCACTGCTAAAATGCATGTGTTGATACTCTTCTGTTTTAAATTGATAGGAAGTTGGATTCAATAACATCAATTTATCAAGCGCATTGGTTAATGGTTTTACATCTTTTTTAAAACGTGCATCGCTGGGGCTTACAAATGTGCCGGTAACGGTAACCTTACCTGCAAAATATCCGGCATAAGAATTAGTATTTACAGGCGATGTTGCATACAACGCATAGTTAAATACAAACGGACCAGCAGATGAGTTGGTAGTTTTTGCATAAACACCATAGCTGTTCCCACCGGCATCGTTATCGGCTTCGCCATGCACACCATAAGCATTGTATAAACCGTTATCACTGTCAACAAATCCTTTTACACCATAGTTGTCATTAAAATTTCCGGTTGTAAAGGAATGTGCCTCACCGTATAAGCCAATATTTACCGCATCTCTGCCACCTGCTTTTGAATATGTCCCATATCGTGTAACTGTAGTAAGGCATGTATTGTACGATTGCATCCCTGAGGTTGAAGTAAAACTGGTGCCCCCATGATTCGTAATTTCAATAGCCGATGGCCTTCCACTTGCTCCAACATACAGCATAGTATTAACCGAATTAGGATTCCCGAAAATAGAACCAATCACACCAATACCGTTACCATCAAAACGCATTCTTGTTGTGTTGTTGGTTTTTAAATATAAAGTAGCATTGTCAGTAGTACCTAAAAAGTTTGAAGCAGTAATTCCTGCATTTCCATTCAAGTTCCATTGTGCATTTATGGAGTGCGTAAATAGAACACATGCTATAAATAAGTAAAAATGTTTCATAATGTAATTGATTTATTTGTTGATGACGCCAAATATGAGGCTTCAATTAGAAATTAGAACAAGTGGTTTATTAAACGGTAGCAGGACTTTATTAAATGGAAGAATTTTATATACCATTGTGGCGTATTATTGCATGTAATATGTGCAGGAAATTAATCTGGTTACTTTTTTTAAAATGCATCATTTTGTTTTGCGTTAGTGCAAAAGCGCAGGATGCCTCTAAACTTCCAAAATATTTTAACGATTTGTTTGAAGCCAAAGCCGATTCAGCTAAGGTGGAAGCGTACCGCGATTTGTGTTTTAACTTTAGTATGCTTAACCCCGACAGCGGAATTTATTTTGGCAAAAAAGGATTGGAGATTGCGCTTAAAATAAATTTCACTAAAGGCATTGGCGATTGTTACAACAGCTTAGGTTGGTGCTATTCCAGAAAAGGACTTTTTAAAGATGCTGATGAAAACTTAAAAAATGCAAAAAAATATTTTGAAAAAACCGGCAACAAATGTTTTGTTAGTGTATCAGTAGCCAACATTGGCAACATGTATTTTTTGCAAAACCGCATGGCTGAAGCACTTGAAAATTACCTGGAGAGTGTGAGGCTGAGTGAAGGTTGCCCCGATGAAGGTTTTAAATCTTCGGGGTTATATTCCATTGGTGCAATTTATAATTCACAAAAGGAGTATAAAAAATCGGTAGAGTGGTTTAAAAAGGCTAATGAAATAAATATTATAAATAAGGATACAGGCAAACTTGCTGAATGTATCAATGGAATAGGCAACGCATTTCTTGGGTTAAAAATCTATGACAGTGCAATGGTTTATTTTAATCAATCATCAGATTTGTTTAACGCTGTAAACAATTTAAACGGAGTTGCATTTGCCAACGAAAGCATAGGCTCTGTATATCTCGAACAAAAAAATTACCTTAAAGCATTGTCGCATTTTGAAGTGGCTTTAAATAATTTCAGAACCATTAACAGTAAGCCAGATGAATGTTATGAGTTGATGGTAATTGGTGATGCATATCAGCAAAAAGGTGAAATAAATTCAGCTATATATTACCATCAAATGGCTTTGCAAATTGCAGACAGTAATAAATATGCAAGTATGCAACAACAGGCATTAACATCATTAAGCAATTTACATGCGGAAAAAGGAGATTTTAAAAATGCTTACGGATATTTTAAACGTTCATCGGCAATTAAAGACAGCATTGGTACTGAACGGCAGCAGGCAAAATTGGATGAACTCAAAACAAAATTTGAAACCGAGCAAAAAGACAAACAGATTGAATTACTGAACAAGGACAAAGAGATTGAGCAGGCCAACGCTGCAAAACAAAGACAATTAAAAAATGTATTTATTGGCGGAGTTGTTATGTTACTGCTGGTAGCATTGGTTCTATATAACAGGTATAGTATTAAACGCAAATCAGAAATTGCACTTACGCAAAAGAATGAATTGATAAGGCAGGAAAAAGAAAGAGCGGAGCGAAGCGAAAAATTCAAACAGCAGTTTTTGGCAAACATGAGCCATGAAATACGCACACCGTTAAATGCTGTTTCGGGTATGACAGAGTTGCTACAGGATACCGGTTTAACAGAGCAACAGAAAAAATACCTGCTGGTAATAAGAAATTCTTCCGATAACCTGCTCACCATCATCAATGACATACTTGATCTCTCAAAAATTGAGGCGGGAAAAATGGAACTGCAAAATGTTTCATTTAACCTTCGTGATTTGATTGATCATGTTCGCCAGTCATTTGCTTTTAAGGCAAAAGAAAAGGGTATTGAATTAAATGTTGAAATAGAGGATACAATTCCTGGCAACCTTATTGGTGATCCTACGCGGTTAACTCAAGTACTAATTAATTTGGCAGGTAATGCCGTTAAGTTTACTGAAAAGGGTGGAGTAACCATAAAAGTTCAAAAGTTTAAAAGTTCAAAAGAGCATGGTTCAGATTTAGGGGTTGCACATTTAAACTATGAACGGTTGATTTTTACTGTTGAAGACACTGGCATTGGAATTGCATCAAACCAGCATCAAGGAATTTTTGAATCATTCAGGCAATCACATTCCGGCACCACACGCAAATATGGTGGCACAGGATTGGGATTAACCATATCACAAAATCTTGTTGAACTTATGGGTGGCAAGATTGAAGTGTCAAGTCAAGAGAACAAAGGCTCTGTTTTTTCATTTGTCGTTTCGTTTCAGGTATCACAAGCAATTGAAGATGGAAACTTTGTAACGGAAATTACTTCTGCTCCTCTTCAAAAAAATAAGTTGTTAAATATTTTATTAGTTGAGGATAATGAATACAATCAACTACTGGTTACTGATGCGCTTAAAAAGAAAATACCATCAACCGAAATCACCATTGCCGGGAACGGCCGAATAGCAATTGAATTTCTAAAAAAAGAAAAATTTGACTTGGTATTGCTCGATATTTCCATGCCTGAAATGGATGGATATGAAGTTGCCAAAATCATCAGGAATGATTTGCAGGATGAATGGAATCAAATTCCAATTGTTGCTATCACTGCCAATGTATCTAATAGCGAAGTGGAAAAATGCCACTCTGCAGGAATGAATGATTTTATTGCTAAACCATTCCAAATTGCAGAGCTCGTTAATAAAGTTGCGAAACATACAGGAGTTGAATATGCAGGCATACAACAGCAAGATGAGCAGGTTGAGTTACCACCTTCAGGCTCTGTTACCAATCTTACTTATCTGCTTAATTTTACAGAGGGCAATGAGGAAGAAATTAAAAAGTACATAAACATTTTTTTAAAACGTATTCCTCAAAGCCTAATAGAAGCCGAACATGCTTTGAAAAATAAAGAAGAAGGTAAGGTAGTATCGGTGCTACATAGCATTAAGCCATTGATTGGTTCGGTAGGAATGATCGATTGCGAAAAAATTATTACCGAACTTGAGTTGCAAAAGCATGCGATGAAGGACAATAAACTGCTGCCAAAATTTTTAACGATAAGAAAACAATGCCTTGCAGCAACAGAAGAATTAAAAATGTTGTACCGTTTACAGGACTAAGATGCACACCATAAAATCTATTGTTGTTGATGATGAACTGTTTGGTAGGGAGCAGGTAAAATCTCAATTGAAAAAATATTTTCCTCAAATAAATGTTGTGGCTGAAGCGACTAATGGCAAAGAGGCTATTCAGCTTATTCATTTTCATAAGCCTGATTTGGTTTTTTTAGATATTGAAATGCCTCACAAAACAGGTTTTGATGTGTTGGAAGGATTGCATGAACCCGACTTTGAGGTAATTTTTATTACTGCATTTGACCAGTATGCATTAAAGGCTATAAAATTTTCCGCTCTTGATTATTTGCTTAAACCTTTAGACCGTGAAGAGTTTAAAATGGCAGTAGAAAAATTTTTAGAAAAGCAGCAATATAATTACGACCGAAAATCAATTATCAAAAATTTTATTCAAAACATTAAGGCCAAGGAACCTGATTCTTTCAGGCTTGCCGTAAACACTTCAGGAAGAAATTATTTTTTAAAGCCTGATGAGATTGTGCGCTGCGAAGCAGACGGAAATTATACACGCATTTTTAAAAATAATAATGAAGAAATTTTTACGGCAAAAACACTAAAGGAGTACGATGATATTTTGGCAGAGCATGGTTTCATACGCGTACACCGCGCTCATTTAGTAAACAAAAGTTTTATCAAATCACTAAACAGTGAAAGCAAAATAAAATTGCAGAACAATACAGAGGTTGAAGTTTCGAGAAGGAAGGTTAGCGAAGTGAAAAGTCTATTTAATGCTTAATAGTTTCACCTCAATATCTGCAGCTTGGCAATAAATTTATTATCGTCTTTAACAATTTGCAAAAAGTAAAAACCGGTAGCTGCATTTAAAAGGGAAACAGATTGCAAACCTGACACATCGGTCAGCTTTTGTTTTAAAACAATTCTGCGCGCTGCATCTGTAAGTATCAATTCAGACTCATTGTTTTCAACGGCATTAAATTTAATTTGAAAATTTCCGTCATTAGGATTCGGATAAACCACATACTGTAAATCCTTTGAAGTAATTAATACATTTTCAATTTGCGAGTACGAATAATCACCATTAAAATCCGTTTGTTTTAAGCGATAGTAAGAAAGACCGGTAAATGGCTTTACATCTTCAAAAGTATAATGATAGGGAATATTTGTAGTGCCATTTCCCTGGACAATACCTACAGCTTCAAAGTCTTTACCATTGCGGCTGCGCTCCACAGTAAAATAACTGTTATTTAGTTCGCTAGCGGTTGACCATTTACACAAAACGGTTTTGTTGTTTACAGGTTGTGCACTAAAAGAAATTAGTTCAACAGGCAAAGGGTTTGCCTGTAATGCAACTGCCCAGGTGCCACTTGTATTTACATTTGAAACCAATACGCTTTGGGCAGTTGGATTAATTTGCGCAGGTAATGCAGCATCCCAGCCAAGGTTGGAAGTATTCCATTTTTGTGCACGTGTATTAATGTTTCCGTTGGCGGCATTTTCTGACGGGGCATAAGTAAATGTATAATTCGCAAATGCACCATCAACTGTTCTGTCAACCTGCCAAAAGCGGTCAACTGTATTTGCGCTATTATCAGTACCTGCTGCATCGCGAACGTGGGTAACATTAACGGGTAAACTCGGATAAGGTGTGTTATTTGCAGCTGTTGAGTAGGTTGACACCGTTACATCGCCAGCATTTCCAGAAACAAGATTAAAGGTGTAAGGAATAAGTGTTCCGCCCACATTGCCAAAAGGAATAGTGTGAATGCCGGTAGTGGTAGCAATTCTCCATGTTACCTTGCTGTTGTTGCTAACATCTTCACTTAATATGTAACCTGTAGTGGAAGTAACTGCTGTTCCATTCTGATTATTTACTGTTAGTGTATTTGAATTCAAATCAAGCATTGCATTGCCACAGTTGAGTATGCCTGACGGAGAAACATATGCTCCACCGGTAGTTGTACTTTGTTCTAATGTTTTTATTCCATTTTGCAGCGTAAGATTGTTGAAAACCGTTTGGTCTGTACCTTGAATAATTTGGTTTACGCCATTCATTACAACAGTGCCATTGCTTAATCCAAAAATACTATTGCCGCTGTTGTTCGTCCAATTGCCTGTAAGGTCAATTATTCCTGTGTTTGATATTACAGTTCCAGCATTATTTTGCACATCACCCTTGACTGTTATTTGCGCAGAGTTGCTTATTAAAACATTGCTATTGGTAAGCATTTGTGCAGGCAAAGTGGTTTGCAAGAGCAATACCATACTTATGCAAAGTATTGCCTGCAACCATTTTGCGGAAATAATAATGCTGTTTTTGGGCTTCATTTGATACCTCAAATAAAAAGCACAGCGCAGGGTAATACTAATTGAATTTATTTTTCGGTTAGAGCGGTTTATCTAACGGCAGTGTTTTGAGTCAAATCAGGTCCCATAAGACAATGCCATTCAAAATAAAGCGGCAACTTAACGGCTTCTAAAAAGAATTTTACTGTTACTCAATCAACCCGAACTGTTTCAAATGATGCCGTGCATGTTTATGTAAAAGCTGTACTTGCTCTTCAAAATTCAATTCTCCAAAAAAGGGATTAAGTATGTAATCACTTTCCGATTTTATTTTCCAGGTTTCATCAAAAATACTGATAGCCTTTTCTAATTTCTGAATAGCAGTTTCAATGCTGTCGAATTTAACGGGTGCAGGCACGTCTTTCATTATAGGATTTTTAGTGCCGGGTTTAAATTCTTTATCACTCATTACAAAAGCTTTTAAAGCAGGCAACTTTTCTTTATCAGCCATAAGTGGAATTTGAACCCTGCCTGATGCAAGCATAACCGATTCACCAAAATGTTCAATCATTTGCTGCGGGTTTAAAACGCCCCACTGAGGCTTTTCATCGCCTTTAAGTTTTCTTAGTAATTGAGGAAAATTACTTTTTAAGAAAGAAAGTTTAGTCTGATCAACCATATTAAATTATCCGTTAAAAAAGTATAGGGAATTGTGAAGGATTAATACTGCTCATCATATTATACACTGCATTAAAAACATCTTCGGCATTTGACTTAGAGAAATAATCGCCATCGGAACCATAAGCAGGTCGGTGTTCTTTAGCAGTAACGGTTACAGGTGCCGTTTCAAGGTACTGAAATCCGCTTTGAACCTCCATTACTTGCTGCATCATATAAGCTGTGGCTCCACCGGGCACATCTTCATCAAGAAAAACAATTTTGTTTGTTTTCTTTAGGGATTCGCAAATGATATGACTGATGTCGAAAGGAACCAAGCTCTGCACATCAATCAGTTCAACGGAAATGCCAACTTGAGCCAGTTGCGCAATAGCATCCTGTGCAACTTTAATACAAGCACCATAGGTAACTAATGTAACATCACTTCCTTCAGCTAATACTTCGGGAATGCCAACGGGTACTTTAAACTCGGCAAGATTAAGTGGCATTTTTTCTTTTGTCCGGTAACCATTCAGCACTTCAACAACAATTGCTGCATCATCACTTGCTAAAAGCGTATTGTAAAAACCGGCAGCCTGCGTCATGTTACGTGGAACCAATATCATCATGCCACGCAATGCACCAAGCATAAACTGCATTGGAGAACCTGAGTGCCAGATGCCCTCTAACCTGTGCCCACGTGTGCTTACAATGAGGGGGGCCTTTTGTCCACCTTTGGTGCGATATTGTAAGCAAGCCAAATCATCAGTTAACACTTGTATGGCATAAGCTAAATAATCTAAGTATTGAATTTCGGCAACGGGTCTTAAGCCGCGTAACGCCATTCCAATGCCCTGACCAATAATAGTTGCTTCTCTTATGCCTGTATCAAACACACGGCTAATGCCATACTTCTGCTGCAATCCTGAGTAGGTTTGGTTAACGCCACCAATATGCCCCACATCTTCGCCAAACGAAATCATTTCGGGGTATTGGGTAAGCAGCGCATCGTTGTTGGCAATTAAAATTTCGTAGCCATTTACGAGAGCAGCATCGTTATTGTATTCTGGTTTTATTTCCTGCACATTTAATGCACTCCATCGGCTTTGGCTGTATTGGTACGAATTGTATTTATCAGCACAACTGTTTTTCCAGTTGTTAAACCAGTGTATTAAATTTTGTTTTGATGATGAGGTTTCATTTCTGAGTAAACGAAGAGTTTTGTTAAACGCAACAGAAATATTTTTTCTTTCATCACCTTCATTTTTCAAATCTTCAATTACCTTGCTAATAAAAACACCGTTGCTGCTTTCATGCGCTACGGTTTCAAGTTGTACAACTGCTTCGTTTATTTCTGCTTTAATCTCATTTAAAAAGGCATCCCAAGCGTTGCGCTTGCTGTCATTTGCATGTTGTTTAGCATCAGCTTCAATTTTATCTAACTCATCAGAAGTGGCAATGGCATTTGATTGAATCCATTCGCGCATTTTCCTTAAGCAATCATATTCTTCTTCCCATGCTAAGCGCTCTTTTGATTTATAGCGCTCATGAGAACCAGAAGTGGAATGCCCTTGTGGTTGTGTCATTTCTTGTATGTGAAAGATAACAGGCACATGTTGATCGCGGCAGAGTTTTATTCCTTTCTCATACATTTCACACAAGCCGGCATAATCCCAACCTTTACCTCTAAAAATATAGTAACCATCCTTTTCTTCTGTCTTGGCAAATCCACTCAGCACTTCAGAAATATTCTGTTTTGTAGTTTGAAACTTTGCAGGAACTGAAATACCATAGCCATCATCCCAAATAGAAATTGCCATAGGCACCTGCATAACACCTGCCGCATTAATGGTTTCAAAAAATAAACCTTCACTAGTGCTCGCATCGCCAATTGTGCCAAATGCTACTTCGTTCCCGTTTAAAGAAAAATTTTCAAACCGTTTTTCTTTTAGCTCAGGATTATTGCGATAAAATTTAGATGCAGCTGCAAGCCCTAATAAACGCGGCATTTGTCCGGCAGTCGGAGAAATATCAGCAGAAGAATTTTTTTGTGCCATTAAATTCTTCCATGAGCCATCGGCATTTAAAGAGCGTGTTGCATAATGTCCATTCATTGCACGACCGGCAGTGGCCGGTTCAGCATCAATATTTGGATGTGCGTACAACTGCGCAAAAAACTCCTGGACAGTAAGCAAGCCTGCTGCCATCATGAAAGTTTGGTCGCGGTAATAACCACTTCGAAAATCGCCATTTCTGAAAACTTTTGCCATTGCAATTTGAGCTACTTCTTTTCCATCACCAAAAATCCCGAACTTGGCTTTACCGGTTAGCACTTCTTTTCTTCCAAGCAAACTTGCCTGCCGGCTTTCGTTAGCAATGCGATAATCATTGAGAACTGAATTTCTAAAGTCGTTAAAAGAAATATTTGTATTGGTTGTTGGCTCAGTCTGCATTTCAATATTGTATTACGTTGCGTTCAAAAATAAGGAAATGATTTACATAATTTCAGAAACAGTTTTTCCTATAATTTAAAGCATTAGACATAATTGGGATTTGATAAATATTTCAGCTTTAAATTATTTTAACATATCTCCTTCTTCTGTTCTTTTACTCTTGTAACAATTGATGTTACTTAACCGTCACATCCATTAACAAACCATTTTTATTTAAACCATTTAAACAAACTAAACAATGACGAAGCACATGCTAGCCGTATGCCTTGCATTTATTTCTCTGTTAAGCAAGGCACAAAGCACCGGAACCATTTCCGGAAAATTAACAGACCCACAAAACAATCCGGTTGAATTTGCAAATGTTGTTTTGCTTAACGGTAGTGACAGCACACTTGTTAAAGCAGCATTAAGCGATGAAAATGGCAATTTTATTTTTGAAATTTCAGATGCAGGTACTTACGTGATTAATGCAACACAAATTGGGTTTACGCCTTATTCTTCTGTAGTAAATTTTGATGGAAGCATTATGCAAATTCCATTAATTAAAATGCAGAAGGGAGCAGTTGAACTTAAGGAAGCAAGCATTGTTGCAAGCAAGCCTCTAATAGAAAGGCAGGCTGACAAGACAGTTGTGAATGTGGAGAATACAATCGTAAACAGCGGCACAACAGCTATTGACATTTTAAAACGTTCGCCAGGAATTACTGTTGACCAGGATGGAAATATAAGCCTGAAAGGAAAGCAAGGAGTGCTGGTGATGATAGACGGTAAACCAACTTATCTCTCGGCAGCCGATTTGTACACAATGCTAAGAAACATGCGTAGTGATGAACTCTCGCGTATAGAAATTATAACCAACCCATCAGCTAAATATGACGCGGCAGGCAACTCAGGAATTATCAATTTAAAGATGCGCAAAAAGCAAAACTTAGGTTTTAATGGATCTGCACGGGCAAGTTACGGGCAAGGCGTTTACCCTGATTTTGGCACAGGCATCAATCTTAATTACCGCAACGAGAAGTTTAACTTGTTTGGCAGTTACGACCGGGGCAAAAGTTTTTACTATGAAGACACACGACTTATCAGGCGTTTTAAAGAAACCGATTACACATCAACTTTTAATCAAAAAAGTTTTGAAAAAACAGAATCGGATAATAATAATGCTAGAGCCGGAGCAGATTTTTTTATCAATACCAAACATACAATTGGCGTATTGGGTAAAGTTAACTTCAACAACAATGATGGGAGCAACACCAGCACCACTCAAATTTCAAACCTACTTTCTGCGCCCGATTCAGGATATACCACAGTAAATAAAAATCACAGCGAGTGGAACAATTATTCCATCAACCTCAATCATCAGTTTACAATTGATACAACCGGTCGTGAGTTAACCACAGATATTGATTATGCACATTACAACACCGAGCGTGATTTCAATTTTACCACTAATTATTTTTCGTCAAATCCGGCATATATTCCATACAAAGAAAAAGAACGTAACAACCAGCCGGCAGAAATTTCTATACAATCTGCAAAGATTGATTTTGCACAAACTGTTTTTAAGAAGTTTAAATTGGAAACAGGCTTAAAGAGCAGCTATGTAGTTACAGATAACGATGTAAAATATTTTTTTGTGATTGATGAGAAAGATGTTGCCGATATATCACGCAGCAACAGGTTTAAATACAAAGAAAACATCAATGCCGCTTACGCATCATTACAAACAGAAAAAGGAAAATGGGGATTCCAGTTAGGGTTACGTGCCGAGCAAACCATTTCAAAAGGTGAACAAATAACTACATCTGAGAATTTTAAGCGTGATTATATTCAACTTTTTCCGAGTGCATTTGTAAACTATAAATTGAATGACAAAAATCAGTTTATCGCCAAATACAGCAGACGTATAGATAGACCGGAGTACCAGCAGCTAAATCCGTTTAGGTATTTCTTGGACCCAAAAACATTTCAACAAGGCAATCCCGACTTGGAGCCACAACTTACCAACTCATTTGAGTTATCGCATACGTTTATGGATGCAGTAACAACTGCCATTGGTTACAGCAACACCACCGATGCAATGACAATGGTTACCAAGCAAATTGACAGCACACGAACTACCTATGTTATAACTGAAAACTTAAATACAAATGATAATTACTCATTTTCTATTGACATGCCAATTCCGATTACAAAATGGTGGTTAATGAATAACAATTTTGTACTGTTTAACAATAGATTTAAAGGAACCATTGAAGGCGGTGAATTTGATGAACGGCTTACATCCTACACTTTCAACACTTATCATTCGTTTAAATTAGGTAAGGGTTACACGTTTGAACTTTCAAGTTATTACAACAGCAAAATGGTTTATGCCACATTTATTATTGACCCGCAATATTCTGTTTCGGGTGGTATTGCAAAGTCATTCTTAAAAGACAGGTTAAATGTAAAAATAAACCTTAACGATATTTTTAATACAGAAAAAACAACAGCAAAGGTTAAGTATAACAATGTTGACTTTGATTTTAAGCAAAAGCAAGACTCGCAATTTTTCAGAGTGCATCTCTCCTACTCTTTTGGAAAGAAAACGGTGCAACAAGCACGCAGACGATCAGGTGGTGCGCAAGACGAGCAGAACAGGGTAAAGACAAATTAATTAAGGTAATTAATTGAGGGGGGCTGGCATTACCCTATTAACTTAATTACACAGTTACCCAATACTATGTAACCTTATTTACTTGTTCATGTATAAATGAGAACTAAAAATCTCAATTTATTGATATGAGCAGGAAAAAATTTCTACGTCAGGCACCTCGCGTACGCACCTCAATGAAAATGGCAATGGTTATTGGTGCATCTTCAATTGCCGGTTTAGTAGTTCTTCTATTAATAGTATTTAATCTGAGTAAACAGGAAGAATCAAGAGCGGGAAACACGCAACCTCAAATGACCTTTATAAACGCAGAAACATTTCAGGACACAAGTTTAGTTTTAAGAGGAAGCAGTGTTAAAGCAATTATTGGAGTTATTGTAGAAACAAAAGGCTCATCCTCACCTTTAAAAGCAGGCATTATTACATTTAACCTTAACGGAACAACCAAGCCGGCATCAAAAAATATTGAAAACATAAAATTGTTTTATACAAACAACGATGCAAAGTTTTACGCCAACTCACAAGTTGGAGCAACCATTGTTCAAGCGCCCGAAGGAGAATTTAAAATTGATGCAAGCAAACAACTATTGCCTGGAAAAAATTATTTCTGGCTAACGGCTGATGTAAAGAGTTCGGCTACGCCTAATGGAAGTGTTGATGCAGAATGTATTTCAATAAATATTGGCAGCACCGAATATTTAACCCTCCTTGCGGCACCTGAAGGAGAAAAAAGAATACGAAACAATAATGCTTACTATTCTACAGGAAACAAAGATGGAAACTCTTCAGAATCTTGGAACAATAAAAGAGACGGAACAGGCAGTAAACCATCAAATATGAATGATGCTTTAAATTGTTTTTTTATTCAAAAAGGTCATACCATAACAGCATCAGAAAATACTTACATGCCAATGGTGGCTATTGAAGGGAGCGGAAAGCTAATTGTTGATGACAACTTACGAACGAATGAATTGAATATCTCAACAAGTGGTGTATGCCAATTTAATGTTACGGCAAACGATTGCCGATGCATTGGCAAATTAGTAATGGAAGACAATGCCAACTATATACACAACTCAACCGGAATATTTGCAGCAGGAAATGCATGGCTTTCAAAAGAATCGCAAGTGGTGTTTTTTAAGTATGATGAAAAAACTTTTCCGTCAGGAATTAAGTGGGGTAATGTTTTGATTGACGCAAGTGAAAGTATTCACACCAATATTAGAAGCGCATTTAACAATGTACAGGGTAATTTAGAAATTGCTGCCACTGCCGGCAATGCACTTTATATTGAAGGAAATGATGTGATGAACATAGCAGGAGATTTTATTTTATCAGGTGGGATTTTTGAAGGTGTACGTGGTAACAACAGCATTTTGAAATTAAACATTGGAAAAAATTTAGTGGTTAAGGGTGGCGTACTAAAAGACGTAGAGAACAGTTACACATCAAATGCTTTTACACAAATAAATATTGGCGGTGATGTAATGATTGCATCAGGTCAGGTGCGGTTTGCTAATGCAGAAAACGGAAAATCAGAGATGAATTTTGTAGACAAGTCAAACAAATCGGTTAGATGGACGCAAAAAAATAAAGCCGATGTAGAGTTGGGTAACATCAACATTAAAGAAGGGAAGGAAGTTTTTGTTAAAGGAGATTTGATTGGAGACATTGCCAAAGACAGAACATTTACTGTGGAAACAGGAGGCAAATTGTGGTGTCATACTTATCCGGTTACCGGTGAAGGCAAATTTATTTTGAATGACAAGGCAACACTTGCAATTGGTCATGCAAAAGGTATTAATTCAAAAAAGAAAGACGGAAACATACAAACCGAGCAAAAACAATTTCACAGTGGCGCAACTTATGTTTACTACACCGGCAGCACACCTCAGGAAACAGGAGATTTTGCAACTGTACCGGTTGATGGCAAGGTACGCAACCTTATTATCAGAAAAGAAAATCCGGCACAAACGGTAGTGCTTTCCCGCAACATAGAAGTTTCGGAAATTGCTACAGTAGGGATGGGAACATTAGATAAAAAAGAATTTGACATAAGAGGGAAAGACCTTTCGGGGAAAATTAAAGGAAATTAAAATTTGCTAAGTGTATTTAGCCCGCTCCTGTAAGAGCGGGTTTTTTATTTTCATCAATAGAAACTTAAATAGATAAATTGTGTATAAATACCTACTAAATCACAGGCAATGAAAATTACCAAACTGATAGGAGTATGCTGCTTTGTTATTGCTTTTTTAAATGTACAGGCGCAAACCGATACGGCATCATTCAATGAAATGAGCCTTGAGCAATTGCTTAATGTAGAGGTAAGCGTAGCATCATCTACCAATTTAAACAATAGAGAAACTCCGGGTATTGTATCCGTTATTACAGCCGAAGAAATTGAAGCCATGAATGCAACGGATATTACCGATGTTTTAAAACGAATACCGGGAATGGAGTTGGGATGCGATGTAGAAGGTGTTTTAGGATTGGGAATACGCGGCAACTGGGCACATGAAGGAAAAGTGCTTTTGCTAATTAACGGTATTGAAATGAATGAAAGCTTATATGCCACCTTACCTTTGGAGCACAACTATCCGGCAGACATGATTGAAAAAATTGAAATTATACGCGGGCCCGGTTCTGCAATGTATGGCGGTGCCGCTGCTTATGCAGTTATTGATGTCAGGTTGAAATCAGCAAATAAACAACGTGGTGTTATTGCCAACAGTTCCATTTCTGCATTTAAAAATGCTTTAGCATCGCAGGTAAACAATATTTATGTGGGCAATAAAACCTCTAACTACTCATACTCCATTATTGCCAACCGAACAACTGCAATCAGAGGAAAGCGTTATTTCACTGATGTATATGGCAATGCTTATGATATGGCTAAGGAAAGCGATATTAAAAATAATTTAATGGCAATAAATCTTAATGTAAGAGGATACAATATAGACGTAGTTTTGTATGACTATAATATTTTTTCGCGCGTTGGCTATGATGCCATTTTTTCGCAGGCTTACTACACAGGCTTTAAAGCCGGTCATGCCAAAATTTCAAAGAAAATAGAATTAAACGAAAAATTCTCGTTTACTCCTACCATTGGATACAAAAATGAAAAGCCCTGGAATTTTAATGATGATTATGATACAGAAGAGTATGAACCATTTGACATAACCGTTAGGGAATGGAAAAGCGGAATTAGTTTTACTTATGGTCTATCCAAAAAATTTAATTTGGTATTTGGTGGCGAAATGAGCAATGAAAAAGCGGTTGACAACAATGGAGAAATATTCAGCAGTAACAATAAAACTTCAGTTACCAATAATAATGCGGCAATTTATGCGCAAGGAGTACTCAAAACTAATCTGGCAAATTTTACAATTGGTTGTCGAGCCAACTTCAACAGTATATATGAAAACACTTTTGTTCCACGCATAGGTTTAACAAAAGCATGGGAAAAGTTTCATTTAAAGGCACTGCTAAGCCAGGCTTACCGTGCGCCAAGTATTCAAAATACAGATGCCAATACATCTATTCAACCCGAAAAATCTTTAACAGCCGAAGTTGAAATAGGGGCACAGCTAACAAACAACCTGAGCATTTCGGTTAATGGTTTTGATATGTTAACAACCAAAACAATTGTTTATTCGTATGATGATGTTGATGATGATGACTACTACCTGAATGCCGGTAAAAGCGGAACACGCGGATTTGAAACAGAATTGAAATTTAAAAACAAGGCAAACTATTTTGGTATTGCCTATTCGTTTTATTCAACAGGAAAACAGTCAACTGTAGAAAACTACATGGTGCCGCAAAATGCCGATATGCAGTTGGCTTTTCCGGCACATAAAATTTACGGCTATGTAAATATATCTTTAAACAGCAAACTACATGTGCAACCGCAGTTGGAGTTTAAGGGTCCGAGGTATGGAATTACATCTTATAACGAAGAAACAGATGAACGTTACTATCAAAAAATAAATGCAATGGCAGTTTGCAACATCATGATTAACAGCAAGGCCATGCTTGCCAAAAACCTTAATATTGCTTTTGGTGTCAAAAATATTTTTAATGCCAATGATGTGCTCATACAACCTTATTATGATTTGCATGCGCCTATACCCGGTAAAAGCAGGGAAGCTATTTTGAAACTTACTTATCATTTTAATTTTAAATAAAAGTAGCAGAGCGTGTCATTTTTTATGAGAACTTTTTTCAAATACCTCTGGCCGCTTATATGCTTTCCGGCAAGCATTTTTGCCATTTCGGTCTTTTATCCTGTAAAGGGTGGCGAAATGAAGGAGTCAACTGTAAAAGCCATGTTCATTTACAATTTCACCAAATATTTAGAGTGGGATAAGGAAAGCGCAGAAGAAAAATTTGTGATTGGAGTATATCGCTATTCCGATATGGCTGATGAACTCATGCTTAATTGCAATCAGAAAAAAGTAAATGACAAGCCTATAGAAATAGTAACCCTTTCCAACTACCAAGCCATTTCCAAATGCAAAATTATTTTTGTTCCGGCCAAATACATAAATGATTTTACACAAATAAAAAACATAGCCGAAAAAAATAATGTGGTTGTAATTACAGAAAGCGAAGGCATGTGCAAAAAAGGATCATGCATTAACATTATTCGCCAAGAAAAAAACCTTCGCTTTGAAATTAATATTAAAGAACTGACCGATGCGGGAGTAAAGATCTATGAGCAACTAAAAAAATTGGCAACAACTGTTTACTGATTATTCAAAATCGTCATATAACAAATACCTTTTTCTAACTAACTTATATTTGTTAATGTCAGCTTGCCATGACTTTCTGATTTCTTCTTCACTTTTTCCTTCTATAATTTGATTGGCAAATAAATTTGTTCCGGCAAGTTTGTCAAAAAAAGGAGTAAAGAATTTTTCCTTTTCGGGATAAGATTGATACATGGATATAATCCAAAACAAGTAAAGCGATTTTGCATTTTTAATATAAACACTTCCAAACTCTCTTAAATCAATACCAGAACAGCTTTGGTTTTCGTACATAGGCTTTGCTGCCTTACCCAACATACTTTTGGGAGTAAACTGAAAATTACCTTCTGTAAAAGAAGGGTAACCAATTACCTGGAAAGGGTTTTCCGTTCCCCTGCCTACACTAACAGGTGTGCCTTCAAAAAAACAGAGTGTTGGATATAAATAGATACTTGCCATGTTGGGCAAATTGGGTGAAGGTGCCACAGGCAATTCATAATGCATTTTATGATTGTAGTTGGCACATGTAATTACTTTTAGTTTGCATTGCAAATTGTTTGCGAGCAATTTTTCTCCGTTTAGCATTTGTGCATACTCCCCTATTGTTAAACCATGCACCACAGGAATTGATTGCATACCCACAAACGATTCATATTTTTTTTCAAGAACAGGTCCGTCAATAAAAAAACCGTTAGGGTTAGGCCTGTCTAAAACCAATAGCTCAATATTATTTTCGGCACAAGCTTCCATCACATATTGCAAGGTAGATATATACGTGTAAAACCGAACGCCCACATCCTGTATATCAAAAACCATCAAATCAATTCCTTCTACATCTTCCTTATTTGGTTTTTTATGATTGCCGTATAACGATACTATTTGCAAACCTGTTTTCGTGTCTATACCGCCTTTAATGGTCTCCCCTGCTTCTCCTTCTCCCCTGAAACCATGTTCGGGCGCAAATACCTTTTTGACATTTATCTTTAATGCAAGCAATGAGTCAATAAGATGAGTTTTGCCAATAACCGAAGTTTGATTAGCAACCACACCCACTTGCTTTTCCTTTAAGAGGGGGACAAAGAGCTTGGTTTGCTGCGCTCCTGTTTCAATTGCCGATACTGGTTGTGCATAACAATTAAAAACTATCGTTATAAAAAAAATTAATGGTGCGTAACGCATCATTGCCATAACATTATTTTTGAAGCAATATTGCAAAATAATTCCATCAACTTTTGAATACAGAAATATTCGTTGCTAACAGACTTTTAAAGAGCAGCAGTAAAAAAATTACCAAACCCATTTTGCTTATTGCCATTGGCGGCATTGCTTTGGGCATTTGTGTAATGATAGTTTCAGTAGCTATTGTAACAGGTTTTAAAAGTGAAATCACCAATAAGGTTGTTGGGTTTGGTGCACACATCAGGATAAATTCTTTTACCAACAATAATTCCTACGAAGAAACTCCCATATCTGTAAACCAAAAATTCATTGATGAGCTACGTAAAAATTCCCGCATTAAAAGCATACAGGCGTATGCAACCAAAGCGGGAATAATAAAAACCAAGGATGAAATACAGGGAATTATTTTAAAAGGAATTGATAAAAACTACGACCCTGATTTTTTTTCGGATAAACTTATTGCCGGTGCATTGCCTGATTTGAATGACACCGCGCGTTCATTAGATGTATTGATTTCAAACAAAACTGCCTCGCTATTAAAACTAAAAACAGGAGATGCAATGGTTGTTTATTTTATACAGCAACCAACGCGCGTGCGCAAGTTTAAGATTTGCGGTATTTACCAAACAGGTTTAGAAGAATTTGATTCGCGCTTTGCTTTTTGCGATTTAAGAAACATTGTTGCTGTTAACGATTGGAGAGCGGATGAGGTAGGCGGTTTTGAAATAACGCTTAAAAACTTTGATGACCTTGAAATGGTAAATGAGCAGGTTTATAAAAAAACCGGTTATGAGTTTAATACGCAAACCATTGTTGAGCAATACCCTCAAATATTTAACTGGCTGGCTTTGCAGGATGTAAACGTAATTATCATTTTATTTTTAATGGTGTTGGTTAGCGGCATTAATATGATTTCTACCCTGCTGATAATTATTCTTGAAAACAACACGCTTATAGCAATTATGAAAACATTGGGGGCATCCAATAAAAGCATTAGAAAGATATTTCTTTACCTAAGTGCATGGATCATAGGCATTGGTTTACTCACCGGAAATGTATTAGGGATTGGGCTGTGCCTGCTTCAAAAATATTTTCACTTTGTAAAACTTCCCGAAGAATCGTACTACATCAGTTACGTACCAGTTCAGCTTTCGCTCCCGGATGTATTGCTGATTAACCTGGGAACATTTATAGTTTGCTTGCTTATTTTAATTATCCCCTCTTATATCATAAGCCGCATGGTTATAGCAAAATCTTTAAGGTTTGATTGAGGTTTTCACTTTATTTTTTTTCAACACCAACACCTCCCCTATTAAGATTTATATATTTTCGCCACGCAAAATTTTAAATAACATTCTTAAAAATTTAATACAATGAAAGTAACCGTAGTAGGCGCGGGAAATGTAGGAAGCACATGCGCCAATGTAATTGCTCACCGTGAGCTTGTAAACGAAGTAATTCTTTTAGACATTAAGGAAGGTACAGCAGAAGGTAAATCTTTGGATATGTGGCAAACTTCGCCAATCAATTTGTATGATACGCGTATAAAAGGCTCTACCAACGACTATTCTGCTACTGCTAACTCTGATGTAGTGGTAATAACATCTGGCCTGCCTCGTAAACCGGGCATGAGCCGCGATGATTTAATAGCTACCAACGCAGGTATTGTACGCTCAGTAACCGAAAACATTATTAAGTATTCGCCCAATACAATTATAATAGTAGTAAGCAATCCGCTTGATGTAATGACCTACTGTGCTTACCTCACTGCAGGTATTGACAGCAAACGTGTTTTCGGTATGGCAGGGATTTTAGATACTGCACGCTACCGTGCATTTTTATCAGAAGCGTTAAACACTTCGCCAAAAGATATTCAGGCAGTGTTAATGGGCGGACATGGCGATACGATGGTACCACTTCCAAGATATACTACCGTTGCCGGAATACCTGTAACAGAATTGATAGCTGCCGATAAGTTAAATGCAATTGTTGAACGCACTAAAGTTGGTGGAGGCGAATTGGTAAACCTTATGGGAACAAGTGCATGGTATGCACCGGGTGCTGCTGCAGCCCAAATGGTGGAAGCCATTGTACGCGATCAGAAAAGAATTTTCCCTTGCTGCGCTTTGTTAAATGGCGAATATGGTTTAAAAGATATCTACCTTGGTGTACCCGTTAAGTTGGGTAAAAATGGTATTGAAGAAATAATTGAATTAAAATTGAATGCCGATGAAAAAGATTTGTTGAGCAAATCGGCAGTATCGGTTAAGGAAGTAATGAATGTGTTGGACGGAATGAACCAGCCGGTAAAGTAATTCCATGATTGGGGATTGAGAGATTAGGTTGATTAATTAAAAAAATGATTTATAAAATCTCCGAAGCAAACACTTCGGAGATTTTTATTTGTAAGAAAATATAAATGCAGTCGCTAATTTTATTACGCGGGTTGCCCGGCAGCGGCAAAAGCACTTTGGCAAATGTGCTGAGTGAAAATGGCAGGTATCCTGTTTTTAGTGTTGATGATTTTTTTACAGACCAACATGGTAATTATCAATTTGAATTTGAAAAAAACCATGTTGCCTATCAACAGTGTGAGGATAACACACGTAATGCATTACAGTCAGGAGTAGAAAAAATATTTATAGCAAATACATTTACCATGCTATGGGAAATGGAGCCATATTTTAAAATGGCTGCTGAATTCAACTGCAAATTTTTTGTTGTTACAGTTGAAAAATACCACAACGGGCATAACATTCATAACATTTCTGAAGATCAATTGCAGAAAATGGCTGAGAAGTATAAGGTAAAACTCATTTAAATAACTGCCTTTAGTACCAGTTTATCTTTTAATAAATAGTTGCCTGTAAGCTCGCTAATAACTTTTTGTGCAATGGCTTTTTCAACTTCAAACCGAATAATGTTTTGATCTGCAAAGTGCTGCGATAAAATATTTATTCCCTTTTGCTTGAGTTTGGGCATTACCATATTTAAAACTTCATAACCAAATTCCAGGGTATAAATTTCTGTTATTGGTTTTTCTATAATGGTGCTTTGCGCAACGGCTTGCTGAGCCGCAGTTTTATATGCATTTATTAACCCGGGTATGCCAAGCAGCGTACCTCCAAAATATCTTACCACCACAATAAGCACATTGGTTAAATCGTGTGATTGTATAACGCCAAAAATTGGTTTACCGGCAGATCCCGCAGGCTCTCCATCATCATTAACCCTGTAATTTGTTTTGGCGGCACCCAGCCGCCATGCGTAGCAATGGTGGTTGGCTTTGGCATGTGCATCCTTTAAAGTTTTAAGGTGCTGCTTTATTTCCGCTTCGGTGGCTACGGCAAATGCAAAGGCTATAAACTTGCTGCCCTTGTCTTTGCAAATGCTTTCGGCATTTGTAGTAATTGTTTTATAGATAACATCAAAAAGCATTTCATTAAATTGATTGATGCAAGCAAAATTATGATAAGACTCATGCCAACTCTACATTTTAATCAATTTGCCAATAAATATTTTGTTATTACCATTGATGCGCAGGGTGTAAATTCCTTTTTTGAGTGATTTAATATTTAAAAGTGTTTGGGGGGGTGTTATGTTTTGCTGCAGGATGATTTGCCCTGTGGTGTTGTAAATTTCTGCTGTGGCATTGGGTCGTATATTGCTAAGCACAATAAATTCTGATGCGGGATTGGGCATGATGCTAAACTGCTCAAGTGTAAATTGATCTTGTATGCCGGTGGCAGTGGTATCGAGCATCGTAGAATCATTGCCAAGGTTTATTCCCAGCACATATTCGCTTGCTGTAAGTGCATAAGCATTGCTTAGTGTGAAAGGAACCGGAATGCGCCCTGCCACGTTATCTACTATTACTATGCCGGTGCGTGTGAGGGCTCCGCCAAAGCCGGTAACATTGGTATGATCATTTCGCACCAATGCAAAATCTATTTTACCCTCTACCGGAATTGATTTTGCAAATGTGATTAAATCAACACCGGGCTGCCCAAGCCATGAGGTGAGAAACTGGTTGCTGATCCATGAGGTGTCAACCAATGCAGTATCGTAGTTGATAGTAAATGCTATGCCATACACACTGTCAACAGGAGTTTGTGCCGTGCCGTAATATGTATCAATGTAAACAGTATCGCTCAGGTTTGTTGAATCGGGTGTAACATCCAAATACAAATACGGATCGGTAAGTGATGTTAGACTATGTTGCCCTGCTAAACGTGCAGGATGGGTTAAGCCATAGTTAAGCGAAACGGCTGTAGTGTCATCATCATTTACAACGCCATCACCATTGGTATCGGCATGTTTTTTATTTACGGCTGTGGTAAAGTAGCTGTTCCAGTCGGTAGCAGGTTGTGCAGTGTATGCAAGTGATGCACCTGTGCGCACAGGTCCGGTTTGGTTGTATGCTAAACCAATATTTAGTACATCAATATTATTTACCGTTAAATCGTAATTGGCATCACCAGGCCATACATTGCTTACTATGCTGCATGGTGCAAACTGCCAGCCTGTGTTACCGCCTAAATCAATGCAACCATTTCCTGCAAAGAACTGGGCACCTCCTGTTGTGTTAATATTCTGCAATGAAACATTCTGTAAACAAATTTGCCCTGAAGATTTATTTATATAACCACTCGAGCCTGCTGGAAGTGTACTAATTGAAATAGTATTACCGGAAACAGAATTAGCAATTAAAGCATTGTTAATTGTAATTGTATCATCCTGCATAATTCTAATTGAGCTTCCGGGATTATATAGAATTAGTGTATCAAAAGTTAAATTCCCTATGTCAGCATCATCATAAATTACTGCCCTTCCAACGTATCCACTGCTATCAAGATAACAATGATTATGACATTCGAGGTAATTAGAATTAAAATTACCATACACCTCACCTCCCGGGTAGTAGCAATAAATTTTGTTACACGTAAAATTTCCAATAACCTGGTAATTGTTTATGATGATATCATAACCCGTTCCATTTAAATAGGAAGCCCCTCCACCTGTTGTGGTTATTAAGCGGCTACCTGTTCCGTTTACAATCCCTGTATCAAAATAAAACTCCACGGCTGTTAATGTTGCTGAACCTGTATTTAAAATCGCCTGAGGAGACAAATTGAAATCAACCCCGCTTGTAATATTATTACTGTTAAGGTTTACTGTACAAAAATCTGAGATACTAATATTACTGACAACATAAAGCGAATCCAACAAACTCCATTCCCCTCCTCCTGTAAAAACCAAATTGGAAATAGAATTATTTCCGTTGGTTTGGATTGTATTACCCGAATTATTTGACAACATGTTCACTGCAGCTGAAATGAAAACCAGATAAGGGTTTATGTTTAAAGAGCCATGAACAGTTATTAATGAAAATGGATAGCCGAAATGAAAGGCAGATGTTATATTGGCGGATGTAAAGTTCCTACAAGAAATAATGGAAGAAGGGGTATAAATCGTATCATTAGTTGTAAGTGATGAATTACCGTCAAAGTAAACATCACTAGTACTATCTGGAGGTGTTGTATGAAAAGTAGTTCCCCCACTGGTAGTAGCCCAGTGCGAAACATCGCTCCAGTTACCGGTACCGCCAACCCAATAAAATGAATTAGCAGCTTGTGTGCAGCTTGTAAAATTCCAGCCGGAGTTGCCGCCAAGATCAACACTGTTTGCTCCTGCAAAAAATTGCGCACCACCTGATGCTTGAATATCTCTTATGTTTAAGTAATTAAGACAATTTATTCCGGATTGATGCAGAATAAAACCACTTAAGCCAGAAACAGTTGAGCTAATTGAAATTGGTAAGCTTGCTGTTGCGTTACAAAGGATAATATCATTTATTGTTATTACAGCTCCGCTATCAATAAAAGCCGAATCGTTTGCATTAAATAACAGCAAAGAGTCAAAGGCACAACCATTATACAGGTGCAAATCGTCATAAGCTATCATTGTTTTTATTAAACCGGAAATTCCATTATATCCTATAGAAATATTATGATAAGAAACCAATGAATCGCAAGTAACATTTCCTCCCACAAGATAAGGGCTATTGGAAGCAGAGATTTCGCCTGTAATTTTTCGGCAATTAAGATTTCCTGCCGATGCCATATCCGTAAGAGTAACATTGTCAAGATAGGATACTGAAGATATCCCGTTATATCCTGAAACAATGAAGTTGGAATAATTGACATTCGTTGTAAACCCATTTAATAAAATCCAATCGGCAAAAATTTTACTTGACCCCGTATTTAAAATGGATTGCGGGTAAGTAATTATATTTGATAAGCTTCTAAGTGTGTGCCCCGATAAGTTTAATGTTCCGCTTACCAATTCAAAATTATAAGTGGTAAGCGAATCCGCTAATGTCCAACTCCCCGCTCCATAAAATACAGCATCAATTATTTTACCAGAAGTCAAAATGGTATTAGAATTTCCGCCCGACAAAAAAATGGTTAGGATAAGTCCGTAACCATAAGTCAAATTTGGTGAAAGAATAAATGAACCATAAACATTCATGGAATGGGAAACTGTGCTATCAAGCAAAATACTGGGCGAATTTGTTACTCCCGTGCAATTAAAGTTTTTACATGGAATAAGTAAAGGCGATGCAGCATCAGCATAAACAACTTGTCCTAGTGATGTAAATGAATTACCATCAAAATACACATCATCATTAGCAGTTGGTGGTTGTGTGTGAAAGGTACTACCTCCACTGGTAGTAGCCCAGTGCGAAACATCACTCCAGTTACCGGTGCCGCCAACCCAATAATAATCAGCAGCATTTGCCTTATTCAGGCTCAATACATAAAGCAGCCATGCTGCTATTAGTGTCCACTTTAGTCTTTTTAAAAATGGTGCTCCCATAACATTTTCGTTTTTAAAGTTATTGTTTTTTGAGTTATCACTATCAGTTACCATAGCTTTATTTTTTACTGTTTTATATCACTTGCGTTTAGAGATTCTATTTGATGGTACAATAGTATAGCAGGTTAATTCTTAATAAAAAGACAATAATTCATATTTACCAAACATTCTTTTTATCACTTTAAGAATCTTTAAATAGGATTATTTGAAACTTAATTTAAATTTACCCAACAAAATATTGTTTTATGCAATCAGAAGAAAGCAGGCTGCACTTGCTGTTATCTGCTCTAGAAGTTAGGGAAATAAAATCTTTCCTTCTTTTTTTACAGTGGCAGGTAGCCATCAATGAAAGACACAAAGGTTCTTTATCCTTAATGAATAAAATAGTTTCTCAATATCTGGAACAAAAAACTATTGTTGATATTGCAAATAAAATTCCGGCTAAAGAAAGAGGATACATTACCGGTGATTTATCGGCATACCTTCAAACGTTTTTGGTTTTTAAACATGCCTACAACAGCGATGCTGTATATAGGCATTTGCTTTCAAAGGAATTTTTAAGACGCGGACTCACCAAACCTTTCAATACGTTGTATAAAGAAACGCAGCGTAAAAAGCAAGACACATTGCAACATGAAAATGGCAATCATTATTTATACGAGTTAGAGAAAAGGTTTGCCGAGATACAGGTTCAGTCAAACGGAAAAGCAATTCCCGGTTTTAAAAACATTTCCCTGTTGCTTGACACCCATTTTGTATTGCATAAGCTAAAGTTGTTTTGCGAAGCGGCTAACTACAGCAATATTCTTTCGGCAGAATTTGATTTGCTTTTCCGCAAAGAAATAATTGCAATTGTAGAGTCGGGATACTTTAATGATGTAAAGCCTGTAATGGTTTACTACCATGTATTAATGACACTGACAAAACCACAGGAAGAAAAACATTTCAGCGAGCTGCAAAAATTAGTGGCAGAAGCAGGTAATAATTTTGATTCATTAGAGCTGATGGAACTATATCATTACCTCAAAAATTACTGTACGAGAAAAATAAATACGGGAAATCTTTTATACCGCAAAAAACTATTAAAGATTTACAAAGGAATGCTCGCTGAGAAAAATTTATTCCGAAAGCAATGGCTCAGCCAGTGGGATTATAAAAATGCTGTTACTGTATCGTTACGTGAAAAAGAATACTCATGGACTAAAGATTTTATTGAAAACTATAATGGCCATTTAGTTGCCACTGAAAGAAAAAACGCTTACCGTTTTAACATGGCTGCTTTTCATTTTGCAAAAGGCGAGTACAAAGAAGCAAAGAGAATGCTGCAATTTGTTGACTTAAATAATGTGTTCTACCGGCTGGATGCAAGACTAATGATGCTTAAAATTTATTTTGAATTAGACGACATGGATGGATTGCACTTTCAGATAGCATCGTTTAATAAATTTCTTTACCGCAACAATCAATTATCCGATTATCAAAAATCCATTTACAGCAACTTGCTGAAAGCAGTAAACAAACTAACACAAGCATTTAACAACAGGGCACAACTTAAAAAACTTGTAACAGAATTTAATGACGCAAAAGATATTGCAGATGTGCAGTGGCTGAAGGAGAAAGCGAATGAATTAATTTAACCTGATGAAGTTTACAAACAATCAACTTTAGACCTGTTAAACTTCAATACTCCCTACCCTACCTTATCAACTCAAATGCTCCCTTGTAAGTTTTGCCTTTTACTGAAAGTATGTAGTAGTAAGAGCCTTCGCTGGCATTGTTGCCCGATTTGTTTTTTCCATCCCAGCCTTCGGTAATGTCAGTGGTTTCAAACATCTCCTGTCCCCAACGGTTATATATTACCAATAAATAATCTTCGGCAGGGCATGCATTAGGCACAAAAAATAAATCATTTATTCCATCGGCATTGGGTGTAAAAATATTAGGCACGCCATTAATAGTTACACAATCAAATCCAACAATGCGAATAGAATCTGTTAACTGGCAACCGCCTGTATCGCTAACGGTAACAACATACCAAATAGTTTCGCCATTGCCTGTTACAACAGGATTAGGACAGTTAATACAGCTCAATCCGGTAGCCGGAGACCATGAGTAATTAATTGGATTGCCTCCGTTCACCACAATATTTAATGTGGTAGAAGTACCTAATTGCAGTAAAACAGAATCTGCAGCAACACCATCATTTAATATATCAAAACTAATGGCAAGGCAGGGAGTGTAAACAATGTAAAGTGAATCGGTAACCGAACAGGTGGTAGTTCCGTTAGTTTGTGTGGCGGTTATATAAATATAACCATTGCCGGTAGCGCTTACAGAAGTTACCTGGCAGGTATCGCAAGTTAAAGTAATGGAAGTATTATTATTTACCCATAAGTAGCTTGGGGTGGTTGCGTTTTGTGCCTGTGCAGTAATATTAATTGTGGAGCCAGATCCAATAAATAAAGTATCAATAGAAACGTTGATAGGATCAAGCACATCAACACTGCTTATAGTTTGAACACTAAGAGTGCCTGTTAAATTTATTGCATTGGCATCGCAACTATCAGAACCAAATGTGCCTGACACAATCAGTTGGGGTATAGCCGTAAGATTGGTGTTGGTGTAAGTATGTGTTACAAAAGGCACAGTGGTGGTTACTACATTTCCATCGCCAAAGTCCCACTGGTATAGAAAAATATCGTTACCCGTAGCCGTAAAGTTAACCACCAATGGTGAGCAGCCTGACTGAGGCGTAAAGCTAAACTCACCGCGCGGACCCGGCACTATTATTAAGCTGTCGGCAATTATTGAATCGGTGCAACCAAAACTGTTGGTGGTAATTAAAGTAGCGCCATAAATACCCGGAGTGGTTAAAGTAAATGTGGGAGATTGTTGTACCGATGAGTTGGTGCCTGTTGTTAAAGTCCACAGGTAGGATGTGGCTCCCGGGGTATTTGGAGTAAGTGTAAATGTATTTTGCCCGCACTGCTGATTTTCAACAATATTAAAAGTGCCCGAGGGAGTGTTTACGGTTATGGTTCCCGTAACGGTGCTGTCGCACCCTGCCGTGTCGGTAACCGTAAGAGAATAATTGTAAACACCATTAACGGTATAGGTGTGTGTTACAGTGCTGGTAGTGCCGGTAGCAGTATTGCCATCGCCAAAATTAAATGCGTAAGTGCTTAGAGGCAAAGTGTTTGTTCCGCTTGCATTAAACGTTACTACCTCATCCCTACACGCAGTAGCCGGAACCGAAAGAGAAACTCTTGGTTTAATTACCGTAAAAGGTCCCTTTGTGGTAAGTTGCTTACAACCGAGCGAATCGGTAAGCTGCAGCGTCATAGTCCATGAACCAATGGTATTGTATGTGTATGTTAGCGTAGGAACAGTTGTTATAAGAATAGTGCCATTGCCAAGATTCCATAAATATTGCGAAATAGGATAATTGGAAAGAGAAGTATCAGTTAAAGTAACGGTAAGTGGTGCGCAGCCACGCATGGTACTTGCAGTAAAGCCCACCTTTGCTCCTATTGCATTTATATAATTTGGAATTCTTAAAGAATCCTGGCAACCATGCACATCGGTAATAAGTAACATGGGTGAATAAAATCCGGGAGCGGTGTAGGTGGTAGAATCAAGCGGAGAAGGCTTGATGGTAGAAATAATGTTGTTGTTAAAGTGCCATTGGAATAATGATGCATCTTGTGATGAGCCCCCGTTAAAAACCACTTTTAAAGGTGCACATCCGCTAAGTGGTGTGGCAGTAAAATTTGCATCAGGAATAGTAATATGCACTTGAATGGAATCCTTGTATGAGCAACCTGTTGCATAATTAAATGCCTCTAATTTTACATAATAAAATCCGCGCGAAGGAAAAACGTGTGTAATGGTAGTTACGTTTGAATTATTTACAGGAGAACCATCACCAAAATCCCAAATTAAAGAATCGGCACCTATTGAATTACTTGTAAAATTTACTGATAATGGATTTGCACAGTTGTAAACCGGGCTTGAAAAAACTGGTTTGGGTGGCAGTACAGTTATAGCATCGTTAATTGTTAAAGTATCGCAACAACCATTATCACATGCAATTAAGCTGACAGAATATGTTCCCGGATTGGTATAATAAATTGCCGGATTATTACTGTTAGAATTTACTCCGTTACCAAATTGCCACGACACAGAATCTTCGCCTGTACTCAGGTTTGTAAACTGAACCGGATCGCCATAACAAACAGTATCGGGGGAAAATGAGAAGTTGGCTGTTGGCAACACACCTGTTTCAACAAAAGCAGGCCGCACAATGGTATCGGTGCATCCGCTTGCTGTGGTAATAACAAGTGTTACATCATAATCTCCTGGCAATGGATAAAAAGCAGTATCGCTAATTCCTGTTGCTGTTTGGCCGTTGCCATAGTTCCATTGGTAAGATACAATGGGATCGTATAGTGACTGGCTTTGACTAAAAATGATAATTGAATGTGGCACACATCCCCTGCGAGGCGCTCCGTTAAAAAATGCATCAGGCTCATCAACATATACGGTTATGGTTTGCGTTGCAGAACATCCGTTTGCATTAGTTCCGGTTACGGTAACATTATAAACAGAGTCAATAGAATAATTGTGAGACGGATTTTGTTGCGATGAAGATGGAGAGCCATCGCCAAAATTCCAAAGCCACGAGGTTATACCTGAACCCGAAGCACTAAATGCTGCGGCAATATCATGATCGCAAATGGTGGAGTCGGTAACTAATGCTGTAATGGAAGGTAAGGGCAGAACTGTAATTGTTAAAGTAGTACTGTCAGTACATCCCGTTGCATCAGTAAACGACATACGCACCGTAAACGTTCCGGCTGAAGTGTAAGTGTGTGTTGGGCTGATTAAGGCTGATGTGCCCCCATCGCCAAAGTTCCATAATGCTGTGGCAACAGAAGGAAGTGAAAGATTATTAAATGTTACTGCTGAATTAACGCATGGTGTGGTATCACTTACAGAGAAAGCTGCATTGGCGGCAGCTATGTTAATGTAATTAGGGATGGAAATGCTGTCGTTACAATTTGCATCATTCAAAACAAGTGAAACTGTATAGCTACCTCCCGTTGTATAATTATGCTGTGCATTGGGAGATGAAAGAGAAGCACCATCGCCAAAATACCAGGTATAAACAGCGTTAACACTTGCACCGGTTGTGCCGTTTGTAAAAGTTACGTTTAGAGGGGTGGTACAACTTGCGAGTGGTGTTGCCGTAAATGAAAGTACTGGTTTTGTAATGATGGAAATGGTTTGCAAGTTACTGCTTGTGCATCCGTTAGTATCGGTAACCACCAGTGTAACAGAAAAGCTGCCCGATAATGCTGCATTATAGGTATGAATAGTGTTTCCTGTTGTGGTAGTGAGGGTGTCGCCATCACCAAAGCTCCAAAACCATGTTTCAATGGGGGCACTTCCAATTACTGTACTGTCGGTAAAAGCAATTGTACCTCCCTGGCAAATTACATTGGGCAACGCAGTAAAACTTGCCGATGGGTTGGCAAACACTCTTACATAATTAACCTTAGTAATGGAATCTGTTCCCTGTGCATTGGTAACACGTAACTTAACGGTGTAACTGCCCGGTGTGCTGTACTGGGCAGAGGGGTTTTGTTGCGTAGATGTGTTTCCGTTACCAAAATCCCAAAGCCATGATGTTGGGTTGCCTGATGATGCATCCTGAAAAGAAACAGTTATAGGTGAGCACCCCGATGATGGTGTGGTGGTGTTAAAATTGGCAACAGGACTTTGTGCAAGCGTTGTAAACGATGCTGCAATAAAGCAGATAAGCAGAAGATGTTTTTTCATTTGAATAGCTCCTTATTTAATTATAACTTTAAATACATAATATACGTGCACCATTGTAAAAGCAGGTAACAGGCTTGAAAAAAATAATGGCATATAATTGTATGCTTAAATTTTTGAACATCAGAAGACACGTGATTTAGCCAGCTAAGCCAAATGCCTTTGGTGTACAAGCAAATTTATAGTGTACAGAAAAGAAAAAACTGCTTTTGAGAAAAGTTATTGTATGAAATTATTAACAGCCTATTGAGATGTAAAGAATGTTGCATCCTTTAGTTTTCCATTGGTTATTGATACGGGTTTTTTGTTTTTATCCTGGCTATGCGCAGTAAAGTAAAACCAACCTGAAACAACTTTATTCTTTACATCAAACTTATCAAATGCAACAACACCTTCTTTAGCATTAAATAGTGTATTTAAAGAATCCATAAAAACAGCATCGCCCGATTCTACAATGTTGTAAACACCTTCTGCTGCAGGTCCCCTGTAATTAATAATAATTCGGTCAGTCCCGTTGGTTGAATAAAGGGCGTACACAGTATCCTTCTTTAATACAAATCTGTTTATGGTATAGGAAATAGATGTAAATTGTTTTCCGTTTACCAGTGCGGAAATATTGTTGAGTGGTTTTAAAGCAGTGATGGCTTCAACAGAATCGAGAGGAAGCGATTGGTTAACACTTGAAGTATCGATACTATTTTGAATAGTTGTGTTTTCATTTTCGTTTTGATTACGATTGACGCATGCACCAAAAAAAGTAAATAGTAAAAATACAAGGTAATGTTTACTCATTAGCGTAAAAAGATTAACGGATAGGTATGTTTACAAAAGAACCGCTTGTGAGTGAAACAGTTTGCGAAGATCCTGAAACTCCCAATGTGATGTTATTAAAAGTTCCTGATGCTTTTTTATTAGTAAAATCCATACGGGTAAAATTTATAGTACCAGAGGTACAATTGATATAGTTATTTGTTAAAGTTATATACTGCTTCTGCCCAATTATTAATCCTAAAGGAGGAGATTGTAAATTTATATTTGTGTTTAGTGGAATACTTCCCGTGAAAAGAAATTGCATTGTTCCGAGGGGTGATAATTGCATACCATATAAACGTGTTACAACAGAGCCCGAATTGAGCGTAGTATCGATATACATAGAGTCGGCTGCCCAGGCAGTGCCATTAACAGTCATACTAAAAGATGGTGACGGGCAGGCAGGGCAAACTCCACCACAATCAATATCTGTTTCGTCCTGATTTTTTATTCCATCTGAACAAGTTTCGGTTGTGTTGTTATTATTATTGTCATCATTACTATCCTTTTTGCAACCGCAAAAAACCAGAGAAGAAACAATTATTAAAGATAGTACTGCATTTAAATTTTTCATACGATATTTTTAAAGTTAAACTTACGTGAATATAGCGCAAATGTATTTTTTAATAACTGCTGAACAATATCAATATAGCTATCATTGCAATCGTTTTTTCAACACAAATGACTAACAAAGAAAAAATTCTTTTGCTTTTACTTTCTTCTATAAACTTTACGCACATAGTTGATTTTATGATAATGATGCCGTTGGGTCCGCAACTGATGCGCATTATGCAAATTGATCCGCAACAATTTAGTTTGCTGGTAGCAGCTTACACTTTTAGTGCAGGTATAATGAGTTTAATTGCAGCATTTTTTGTTGACCGGTTTAACCGCAAGCATGTGGTGCTTGTGGGGTATGCAGGTTTTGTTTTAGGAACATTTGCCTGTGCCCTGGCACCCAATTATCATTTTTTGTTAATAGCAAGAATAGTGGCAGGAATGTTTGGGGGTGTAACCGCAGCGCAAATACTTGCTATTATTGGTGATGTGTTTCCGTATGAAAAACGCGGCACCGCCATGGGTTTTTTAATGGGTTCTTTCTCTATTGCATCTGTGGCAGGTGTGCCATGCGGATTGTGGCTTGCAGCAAGCTACTCGTGGCACGCTCCGTTTATTTTTGTTGGAGTAATGTCTGTTTTAATTTTTATAGCTGCATTTATTTATGTGCCTGATTTGACAAAACATATTAGCGAAGTAAAAGAATCGAGGTTAAAAGTATTTAAAGACATAGGATCAAATGCAAACCAACGCTGGGCATTACTACTAATGTTTGTGATGATGCTTGGACATTTTAGCATTATACCATTTATTGCACCCTATATGGTAAGTAACGTTGGTTTATCAGAACATCAGTTGTCATTTATATATCTTGTAGGTGGCGGGTTAACTATTTTTTCTTCTCCACTTGTAGGAAAGCTGGCAGATAAGATTGGCAAGTTTAAGGTGTATGCCATTTTTGTAACATGCTCGTTAGTGCCTGTGCTTTTAATAACAAATCTTAATCCTTTGCCGCTTTCAATGGTCTTAGTGGTTACAAGTATGTTCTTTATAGTTTCGGGGGGCAGAAGTATTCCGGCAATGGCAATGATAAGCTCGGTAGTGCAACCTAAGCAGCGCGGAGGGTTTATGAATATAAATGCATCTCTGCAACATTTGGCAACAGGGCTTGCTTCTTTTGTTGCGGGTATGATTATTTTAAAAAACAGCGAAGGCAAATTGGAGCATTATAATTATGTAGGTTTTTTGGCAGCTACAGCAAGTTTGCTGTCTATATTTATTGCAAGAAAGTTAAAGCCAATTAATAATGGTTAATGGTGAATTACGAGTTATGAGTTATGAATTATGAATTTGGTAAAATGGTGATAAGAATAATAAACAGTAAATTCTAAACATAAAACGAAAGAATAGTAATGAGAAGTTTTTGGGTAACGATGGTTTTCTTTTTGCTGGGTTTGGTAGCGGCAGTTGCACAAGATGTACCGCTTGTTCGTGTTAATGGAATTATTAAAGGTGATGATGCAGCCATACCTGTATCAAATGCAATGGTGGTAAATAAAGGAACGCAACAGGGTGTGTTTGCAGGAGCGGGTAATACTTTTAGTGTACAGATAAAAAAAACAGATACATTGCTTGTAGCAGCTACCGGCTATGCTATGCGCAGAATTTGTTTTAAGGATTCGGTACTGAAAGAGGTTTATAATATTACTGTGTTGTTATCTAAATTATCTTACGAGATAAAAACTGTAGATATTATACCACCGCGCGATTTGGAGCAGATACAGAAGGATATAGAAACGCTTGGGTTTAAAAAGGAAGATTATATTTTAACAGGTGTAGATGCTTTTAACAGCCCTATTACTTTTTTGTACCAGGCATTTAGCAAACGCGAACGCGCTAAAAGAGATATTGCTGAAAAAAGAAATGATGATAAACGGAGAGCACTACTAAAAGAGTTGTTTAGAAAGTATGTTGACAATAATGTGATAACACTTAACGAAGAACAGTTTGATGCTTTTATTGATTACTGCGGAGTGAGTGATGAGTTTTTGCAAAATTCTTCGCAGTATGATTTTATTGTTTATGTGCGCAAAAAGTTTGAGAGCTATAATCGCTTTAACAAAAAATAAACGGCTACTCCTCTCCTGCTGCTTTCTTGCGTTGTTTTTTAAGTGGTTCTTCGTGGAAGAAATATTTAAAATCTATGGTTAGGTAATTGCCTGAAATATCGTTACGTACAAAGGTGTTTATGTTCATGGTTTTGCGCTGAGATAAGGATGCAAAAATATAATTGAATGGGCGGTGAAACGATGCTCCTACATAAAAGTAGCCTGCATTTTCGGTACGATATTCTGTTCCTAAGTTTGCAATAAGCGCCATGTTAACCCAGCGCGGACGCCTGCTTACCTGGTAGTAAATTTCGTCTTCGGACTGTACATCGCTGGGGAAAAAATCTAATGAGCCGCCAAATGATGCATCCATATAAAGTTGTTCGCCAAGCCTGATGTAAACCAATGCAGTTATTGGCAATTCGTAATTAATGAACCTGAACTGATCGCTAATGTTTAAGTTGGTGTCGGTTATGCTGAGGTTGTAATTGCGTTTAACGAAGTTGATGCCTGTTTCTAATGAAAGTTTTTGGGTGAAGCCCCGCCTTATTACCATGCCTGCACAGTAACCCGTTATGGGAGTAACTTTTGCATTGAATGTGCCAATGCTGCCCTCAACCGGACCTGTTTTAAAATACTGGTTGGAGAAAATTGGTTTTACCTGGAAGCCTACGGTTACTACTCCCTGCTGGGCAACACCACATAAGCCAATAGACAAAAACACAATTAAAAATGTTAAACGCACATTGTGCAAACGGAACACCTCGATAATTATTTTTAATTAAGACTAATTATATCTTGCGAATGTTATAAAAAATAAAGGCGGAAAACTTCCCGCCTTTTAATGTGGTCCCTGAGGGATTCAAACCCCCAACCTTCTGATCCGTAGTCAGATGCTCTATTCAGTTAAGCTAAGGGACCAATAGTTGTTTGGGATTTGAGAGTTAAGATATAGGATTGCCAGATTAACTTAATTACCTTAATTAACTCAATACCTTAATTACCAAATATGCTCCTGTAAAACGAGGCGCAAAACTAAAATTATTTTTGAGAAAATAAATTACTTGTTTTCTCCTTTATCGGTTCCGCCAATAGAATCGCGCATTTTGGTATCGGCCTGTATGTTTTGCATGCGGTAGTAATCCATAACGCCCATTTTTCCGGAGCGGAATGCTTCTGCCATAGCCAATGGTATTTGTGCCTCGGCTTCAATAACTTTTGCGCGTGCTTCCTGCGCTTTGGCAATCATTTCCTGCTCGGTGGCTACTGCGGCAGCCCTGCGCTCTTCTGCCATTGCCTGCGCCACTTTTAAATCGGCAGAGGCTTGTTCGGTTTGCAGTTTGGCACCAATGTTTTCGCCTACGTCAATATCGGCAATATCTATGGAAAGTATTTCGAACGCAGTGCCGGCATCTAAGCCTTTGTTGAGTACGGTTTTTGAAATTTGATCGGGGTTTTCTAATACGCTTTTATGATCTGCAGCGGAGCCAATGGTTGTTACTATGCCCTCTCCTACTCTAGCCAAGATGGTTTCTTCGCCTGCGCCACCCACTAACTGGCTAATGTTGGTGCGCACTGTAACACGGGCACGCACTACCAGTTGTATTCCATTTTTGCCAACAGCACTTACCGGAGGGGTGTCAATTACACGGGGGTTAACAGAGAGTTGTACGGCATCAGCCACATCGCGCCCGGCAAGGTCTATGGCAGTGGCCATTTTAAAGGTGAGGGGTATGTTTGCTTTATCGGCACTTATTAGTGCTTTTATAACGTTGTTTACGTTGCCACCTGCAAGGTAGTGTGTTTCTAAATCGTTAGTAGTAACACTTAAGCCCGCTTTGGTAGCTGTTATAAGTGCATTTACAATTGTGGAAGGAGGCACTTTGCGGAAACGCATAAGTATAAGGTTGAGGATGCTTACACGCACTCCGCTGAATATGGCAGTTATCCATAAGTTAACGGGTACAAAATAAAGGAAGATAAAAAACAGGATGAGCGCACCTGCTGCTAAGAGGATTACGAATGGGAGTTGCATAAGGAGAGATTATGAGTTATGAATTGTGAATTATGAATTGTGAGTTGTGAATCTTAAAGGGTACTGCCAACCTGCCTTGCGGACCGGCAGCAGGTTGTTAAATGTTTTTTGCTAACTGCCTGAATTAATTTTTTCTCTAACAATAAGTTTGTTGGGTAGCACTTCTATTACTTCAATTATTTTGTTGCTGTCTATTATTTCGCCACGGCTGTGTACTTCAATTTTTTTTGTGTCGAATAGTGCGGTGCCGGCAGGGCGAATTGCTGATAGTGAAACACCGGCATCGCCCGTTTTAATGTTTAGCTGGTCAACTCTTGTTATTTTGCCATCACTCACTTCTTTTAAACTGAATCTTTCCCAAGCTTTGCTTTTAAAGGAATACCATACGCTGGCGCCAGTAACTACTGCGGTGGCTGCAAGGGTAATGTTGCCATAAAAATCGCCAAAGTTTTTGTATGAAAGTACTATGCCGGTTACAATTAATATGCTTCCGATAATACCCGCAATTAAACCCGGCAGAATTAATATTTCTAAAATAAGAAGTACTATTCCGATTACAATTAGGAAGGCAATAGTGAGCATTTAAAAACTTTGTTCGGTGGCTAAATTAATTATTTGTAGTTACAATAGACACCAAAGTTTAGTAGTGATTAAAGATGTGAATTTAACGTGGCTCAAAAATTTAGCGTTCACTCTATTTCATAAAGCGCAGTAATAAAACTTCAAACCCTAAAAAAACCAACACCAAAATAATGCAGTACTTCCAAAGGGCAATGCCCTGGCTTTGTTCTTTAATGGATTTGGTTAATGATGGAGTATTACCGCTTAAAATATTTACAGACTTGAACATAGAAGCATTTATAACAGACCCCAAATTTGCTTCGTTAAAAAAATTAAGTGCTGATTCGGTTCTATTATAATTCATGGCAATAGTTTGTATGGTTTTGTTTTGATTTTGTAGTTGATAATAACCCGCTATGTTTATTTCATTGCCAATTATTACCGTTGAGCTTTCGGGTGTGTTTTTAACCTGGGGTATTACATCAATATTTTTTTCGCTGTTTATTAAATGCAGCGCTGCCTCGCTAGATGCAATGCTTTGTGTTAGCGGAAAATCGGTTACGTTTCCAATAGTGTAGGACAATTCGCCCGAAGGGGTGCTTAAAAAAACTATTCGTGTAAGGATAGGAACAAACAGTGCATGTTTTACAAAACCCGATTGATTACTGTTGGCAGGAGTTGTGAATAAAAACATTTTACCCGAGCCCAAAGAGTATTCGCATAAAAAAGGTGAGCCGCCCTGCATACGCATAAGCACCTGCCTTGTATTACGCGATGATAAAGCAAGATTGTAATAAGAACTTACTCCGGGTAGGTTCATATCCAATTCCTGCTTTTCAAAAACAGATTTAAAAACGTTGTTCTCTAAATCAAGTTTATCAATTTTAGTTATGTTTCTGTTTACATCTGTAAAAACATCAGCACCGGCAGAGGAAAGAAAATTATTATAGGATTGAATATCTGAGGTACTATCAGGAAAAAGAACAAGCGAGCCTCCTTTTTGAATAAACTTTTTTAACTCGTCAGCCAAGCCTGATGTAATATTTTCAATATCACTTATTACAACAGTGCTGTTCCCCTGCATCTGCGAATAATCAACCGACTGCTGAGTTGCAGTAGTGTAATTAAAGATGGCATTATTTGCAAAGAGTGTATTCAAATAAATATTACTACCACCCGCAATATGGTACACATCAATTTTATCTGCCACTTTAAAACTGAAGTAATAGTCGTCATCAAAAGTTACGGGGTTATCAGTAATAGAAATTTGTGCCTGCTGCCAGCCAGGCTGTGTAACGTTAAACGTAAGAACAGCACTAGCTTCGCCCTGTGCGGCTACCGCCACCGTTGCAACGGCTTTTTGCAATCCGTTAACCGCGAGTTTAACAGGTATATTATCAACAGCTTCGTCTCCCGAATTTTTAAACATCACTGTAAGCACCACTTGCTCGTTTTGCATTACAACAGGTGATGAAAGCCAGCATGAATCAATATAAACATTGGCAGCGCTATTGCTTTTTAATGCAACAAGGTTGAGGTTGATGGTAGTATCTGAGCGCAGGCTTTCAGGTAAAACACTTTTCTGAAAATCGCTTATATAATAAATTCGCTTATCAACGATATTGGAAGCAGAAAACATCTCCTGTTGCCTTGCAATAACATCATTAAAGGTGCGCGAATTCGGGCTTATTTTTGTCTTGGCAATTTCATCCTCAGCTTCTTCTTTGCTGAGTAAGCGCTGTTGTACACCGGCAAATTCGTTGGTGAGAATTTGAAACTGAGTACTTGCAGGAAATGCATTGGTAATTTCAGTGGCTTTGTTTTTAGCAAGTTCAAGCAAGTTACCTTCTTCACTCTCCGACATCATACTAAAGGAATTATCGAGGTAAATGCTGATAACATTTTGTCCGACAGCCATTGTTTGTTTTTGAGCCGGAATAAAAGGCTGCGCAAATGCAAAAACCAAAAAGGCTACTGCCAATATTCGCATGAGCAAAACAAGCAGATGCTTTAAACGTGAGCGCGAATTAGTTTCTTCTTTTAACTCTTTAAGAAACTTTACATTGGTGAAAAGTACTTTCTTAAACCTCCTGAAATTAAACAGGTGAATAATAATTGGAATACTAACCAAGAGCAGACACCACAAAAACGAAGGCGAAAGAAATTGCAAAGCCATATTAAAAATGAAATGCGAATATAAAGGTTGACAGCAAGGATGAAGATGAGAATGAGGTTAAAAAGGAAAACAGTAAACTATCTTCTCATACCCTGCATGTTCCGCATCATATTTTTCATGTTTCCGCCCTGCATCATTTTCATCATTTTGCGCATGTCATCAAATTGTTTTATCAGTTTGTTCACATCCTGTATAGAAGTTCCACTGCCATCGGCAATTCTTTTTTTACGGGTGCCGTTAATCAAATCAGGCTGCTCGCGCTCTTTCTTGGTCATGCTTTGTATGATGGCTTCTATACTTTTAAAAGCATTGTTGTCTATATCAACATCTTTAATTGCTTTGCCCACACCAGGTATCATTCCCATTAAATCTTTAATGTTTCCCATCTTTTTTATTTGTTGAAGCTGACTGAGGAAATCGTTAAAGTTAAATTGATTTTTGGCAAACTTGCGTTGCAGTTCAGCTGCTTCTTTCTCGTCAAATTGTTCCTGGGCTTTTTCAACAAGGGTAACAATATCACCCATACCAAGTATGCGGTCGGCCATACGCGAAGGATGAAATACATCCAACGCATCCATTTTTTCACCGGTTCCAACAAATTTTATAGGCTTATCTACAACCGTGCGTATGGACAGTGCCGCACCACCGCGCGTGTCGCCATCTAATTTGGTAAGAACAACCCCGTCAAAATTAATTCTGTCGTTAAATGCTTTAGCAGTGTTAACGGCATCCTGCCCCGTCATGCTATCAACTACAAACAAAGTTTCGTGAGGCTGCACCGCTTTTTTTATTCGCTCTATCTCCAGCATCATTTCCTCATCCACAGCCAAGCGCCCTGCAGTATCAACTATCACTACATTTTTGTTCTGCTCCTTTGCTTTTACAATTGCATTAAGCGCAATTTGTACGGGGTTTTTGTTTTCGGGCTCGCTGTAAACCTCCACTCCTATTTGTTCGCCAACAACTTTTAACTGGTCAATAGCCGCTGGGCGATAAACATCGCATGCTACAAGCAATACTTGTTTTTGCTTTTTTGTTTTTAGATAACTGGCGAGCTTTCCGCTCAGGGTTGTTTTACCCGAACCCTGCAAGCCACTCATTAAAATTACAGAAGGGTTTGCTTTTATGTTTATGTCTGTTGCATCACCACCCATGAGTTTTACCAACTCATCGTGCACAATTTTTACCATTAACTGCCCTGGCGAAACAGCAATTAATACATTTTCGCCAAGCGCTTTTTCTTTAACAGTATCCGTAAATTGTTTGGCAACTTTATAGTTTACGTCAGCATCAAGCAAAGCCTTGCGTACCTCTTTTAATGTTTCGGCAACGTTTATCTCCGTTATTTTTCCCTGACCTTTAAGGGTTTTAAATGCCCGGTCGAGCTTATCGCTTAAATTTTCAAACATTCTATTGACTAATTCTTTTGATTAAAAAAATAAACCGGAAAATTTTTATCCGGTTTGTTAAAAATTTATCTTTTTCTGTTCTTCTTTTTCTTTTTGCGGTTACCGCTAACGTTAGTTGGTAATTCTCGCGCTTGTGCAAGTCTTACATTTTCTTTTACCAGCAACTGCCCTTCAGAAAGTTTTGCAAGTTGGGCAACTATTACCTCATCATTTACATTATCGCGGTTATAGTTTACATAACTCTGCTTCATGTAATTTGCAATCTGGTTGATGAACTGGTCTTTCTTTTGCCCATCATCCAATTTACATGCCTCATCCATCATTTTAAAAAGTGTGTTGCCATAATGCTTAAACGGAACGCGATAAGTAGGATAAGAAATTTTTGAAGGCTTAATGCTCTTGTCTTCCTTAGATGGTTTTGGGTAAGGTGCATCCACATCCAATTCAAAATCGGAAATCATAAATAAATGATCCCATAACTTATGACGAAAATCGTTGTACTCCTTTACAGAAGGATTCAACTGGCTCATGGCACTAACAATCATTTTTGCCATTTTAGTACGCTCTTCATTATCTTTAATAGTTAGCGCGTGTTCAACAAGTTTTTGAATGTTACGCCCATATTCCGAGAATTTTAACTGGGAGCGTGTGGTATTGTATTCCATTTATAAAAATTAGGGAGGCGAATGTAAGGGAAAAAGTTTAGAGTTTGTGTTTCGGGTTTTCTGTTTCGGGTTATGCATGAACTATTTGATAACAATCCTTATTTCAACTCAAAACACAAAACCCACAATTCACCATTCACTTTCCCTCTTCCTCATAAAGTTCAATCGGCAAATCATCAGGGTCGGCAATAAAAGTAAAGTGTTTGTTTGTGTACTCGTCTGTGCGAATTGCTTCAAAAGGAATATTTTTAGTTTGTAGTATTTCTATACACTTGTTTAAATCTTCAACGGCAAAAGCTATGTGGCGTAAGCCTGCTGCCTCGGGAAACGATTTTCTTTCAGGGGCATTTTCAAATGTAAAAAGCTCTATTACATATTTTCCGTTTAATGAAAGATCAGCTTTCCAAGACCTGCGCTCCTCCCTGTAAACTTCCTTATCTAATTTAAAACCCAACACGTGGCAATAAAAATCCTTAGCCTTTTCGTAATTGTTTGTGATAATTGCAACGTGGTGGAGGCGGGTTAACTCAAGCATAGATAAAAGGACAGTTAAAAAATTAAACCTTTAACACTCCCCTAAAGCCTCGCGCAGCAAAGTACGATTCGGCACCATTGGCATAGATAAAAGTGCGCCCGAAACGAAATTCGCCTGAAATGGCACCGCCAAGTTTTCTTACCTCCTGCGGTGTATTTAGCCAGCTCGATGTTTTTGCATCAACCGATGCATGTTTTTGTAACTCAAGATATTGCTCTTCGGTTAATACTTCAATACCCATTGCAGCAGCCATATTGATAGCGCTGTCTTTGGGTTTATTTTCTTTTCTCGAGTTAAGTGCAGCCATATCATAGCAAAGGCTTCTCCTGCCCTTTGGCGTTTCGGCAGCACAATCATAAAAAATATACTCGCCTGTTTTTTTGTCGTAAGCAACTACATCGGGCTCTCCACCGGTTTGTTCCATTTGAAAAAGACTCCACAGTTTCTGTGCGTTCTTGGTTAATCTGTCTTCTACTTTTTCCCAGCTTATACCCTTATGCCTTTCAGGATTTTTTTGGAAACGAGATTTTAATACATCAATCAGTTCGCTAATTTGTTTTTGCGATAGTTCCTTTTTCATTCATACAAGGTTTATAAAAGATTAAAGCTTACGTTTAATTGAAAAATTTAATACTCCCCAAAACTAAAGAAAATTGATGTGGTGGGTTACTCAGGATAATACAGCCTGTTGCGTGATAATGCAGCATCTTGGGGTTATAGTTGCGGAACTTCAGGAGGTACTTTAGGTGCTTGCGCGTCCATCAAACCTATTTTATAAGCAATTTAGAACGTTCAATACTGTTACGTAAAACACATTCAACCACATAATTTCCTTTTTAATTTTTTCGGTGTTTACACTTACTTCATTTGAATTGGGGTTTAATTCTAAAATTACAACCTGTAATGGTATAAATCTTAAGAGCGATTATAACTTCATTGCTTTTGACATTAAAATTATCCGATGTTGGATTAAGGAAAATACTTAACTGATTATTTGAGTCTTCGGCAATTCCTGTTGCGTCTTGTGCAAAGCGAGCAATACTGCTGATATCATACACAAACATATTCCAACCGTAGTAGCCTTGGGATGGATTACTCCATTGACCATCTCCCAATAAAATAAGTTTAGGTCCGCCAGTATAATTCGGAAAATAAGCGCCTTGCTTTAAAGAAACTTTTGGTGCAAGCCCGGTAGCACTAACATTGTTATTCATCAAACTAAAAAATGTGCCCCACCTGTTGTATTTGTATGCCACATAATTATGTCCCAAAATTTGTCCATTGGTGTTGCTCCCATAATCGTATTGCTGTCCACCCACATAAACTTCGCAACCACTGCCACATGGGTTTGGGTCTGCAAAAATGGAATAGCCTTGAGTTGACTGCATCAAAAAACCTGGACCCACCTCTGTTGACTTATAGCCCCTTATCCATTGAAAAGTCCCAGCTGAATTATACCTGGTAACGTAACTAACACTTGCAGGATTAAAATACGCAAGCGCGGAACTTGTATTGATTGGAGCCCAAAAGACCTGAATAGTATTTAAACCTAATATGGATGTTACCACAGGAGAAGATGTTATCGTAGAACCAAAAACAGAATGGCAACTTAGTCCGGAGCAAAAACCAGAACTGCCATCGGAATATATTAACGATTGGGCATGCAATTTAAAATTAGCAGCCAGCACAATCAAAAGCAAATACAAGCAAAGAAAGTTTTTTCATTTGGAGATTTTTAGTGATGTAAATGTATTAAAATACCCAAACCCTTCCTACCCATATAACCCACGAAGCATTTCTAACCCCTCCATGTTAGTATCATCAAAAACATAAATGCATTTTTACCGTTTCAATCAAATAACTTTACAAAAAATAAAAATCACAAAACATAATGGAAACTGTTGCTAAAACATTTTTAAAAGGAGGAGAGTTTGTAATTAAACCATCAACCTTCGAAGACATATTCATTCCCGAAGAAATTTCAGAAGAACATAAAATGATGGTGCAAATGGCGCAGGATTTTCTAAAGCAGGAAGTGCAACCACATTTCGAAGCGTTAGACCAGCACAAAGAAGGCTTAATGGTTTCCATACTCAACAAAGCGGGCGAATTAGGTTTACTTGGCATTAGCGTTCCCGAAGAATATGGCGGCTTCGGAAAAGATTTTGTAACCAGCATGCTCATTACCGAAGTGCTTGGTGCCGGTCATTCCTTCTCAGTTGCCATGGCTGCACACACAGGCATAGGCACACTGCCCATTTTATATTTTGGTACCAAACAACAAAAAGAAAAATACTTGCCGCTGCTTGCCACCGGCAAATGGAAAGCATCCTATTGCCTTACCGAACCCGGCAGCGGCAGCGATGCACTGGCTGCAAAAACCAAAGCCGTACTTTCTCCTGATGGAAAACATTACATCATCAACGGGCAAAAAATGTGGATTACTAATGCAGGCTTTGCAGATTTGTTTATTGTATTTGCACAGGTTGATGGCGATAAATTCACAGGCTTTATCATCGAAAAAACTTACAACGGTGTTACCCTTGGCGAAGAAGAGCACAAAATGGGCATTAAAGGCTCCAGCACACGCCAGGTATTTTTTAACGATACCAAAGTGCCTGTAGAAAATGTGCTGGGCGAAATTGGCAAAGGACACCTCATTGCGTTCAACATACTAAACATAGGCAGAGCAAAACTGGCTGCTGCTGCTTTGGGCGGATGCAAGCAAGTTACAACGCTATCCATAGAGTATGCAAACACACGCCAGCAATTTAACTTACCCATTGCAAAATTTGGCGCCATACGCTACAAACTTGCCGAGCAGGCTATTAAAACCTATGCTACCGAAAGCGCATTATTCCGCATCAGCTCAATGGTTGATGAGTTAGAAAAAAAATTATTGAGCGAAGGTGTAGAACATTCAAAAGCGCTGCTGCAGGCTGCCGAAGAATATGCAGTGGAGTGCGCCATACTAAAAGTAGTGGGTAGCGAAACCCTTGATTATGTTGTGGACGAAGGTGTACAAATTTATGGCGGCTACGGCTTCAGTGCCGATTATCCAATGGACCGCGCCTACCGCGATTCACGCATTAACCGCATCTTCGAAGGCACCAACGAAATAAACCGCCTCCTTGCCGTTGACATGATTTTAAAACGCGCCATGAAAGGCAAACTCGACCTCATGACACCCGCCATGGAAGTGCAAAAAGAACTCATGGGCATCCCCGATTTTGGCGATGTGGATGATACACTCTTTGCATCCGAAAAAAGAACACTTGCCAGCATGAAAAAAGCCCTGCTCATGGTTGCCGGCAGTGCCGTACAAAAACTGATGATGACCCTTGCCAAAGAGCAGGAAATACTCATAAACATAGCCAACATGGCTGCCGAAATTTTCGTCAGCGAATCCATCATGCTGCGTACCGAAAAATTAGTTGCACACAAAGGCGAAGCTCAATGCACCTCACAACTCGATATGATGCGCGTTTACCTCAACGATGCTGCCGACCGCCTCAACCTACAGGGCAAAGAAGCCATCAACTCCTTTGCCGAAGGCGATGAACAACGCATGCTGCTCCTTGGCCTCAAGCGATTCACCAAAACACCGCCTTACAACACCAAAGAAGCCAGGCGCAGAGTTGCCAAAGCATTAATTGATGCCAATGCTTATTGCTTTTAAAACAGCAAACAGAAAAATAAGAGCAAAATAATTTTCTGGAAACACATCCTCTTATTCACAAATTACCGTCAGTCCCGCCATTGGCTTCTAGTCCGGCTATCTACATATGTCTCCGCCCTCCGGGCTTTACACTGCTATCGGGTTTATGCTCTGTTTAGGTACATTTTTATTTTAATCTTTTAAAAAAAACCTGCAAGGTAGTAGCAAAGTTTTGTGCGCAAGACCCTGACAGGTTTCTTTCCAGTCCCTCCTCACCTTACGCATATCCTCTGCGTTGCAATCAAAATGCTGTGTGCCAATTTTCCTAAACAATATCCTACTCATAGTAACTCCAAAGCACGTTTGCAATTCACTCCCCGTAACTTATCACCCCTTCCTTTCTCTCCACCACCCAATCACCTGCTGTATAAAAAGCGTATAAAAAATTAAACACATAAAAAACCCAAAAATGCCAAACACCACTGCCAGTATCCATCCATCTTTTCCTTCCAGCGTGGCGGTTTGTGGGTTGTTGCTGTCGTAAAAAACTCTTACTTTTTGTCCTACCGTAAAATCATTAAAGTTGGTAAACGTAGTAGAGTAATAAGTAACAATCTCACCTTTTTCTGTCATAAACTTAACCACCGGTGCATACGAGCCCGAACTTTTTTCATTCACCTTCATCGGTCGCTTATACATTTCCAAAACAGTGCCCTCTGTTTCCAAACCGTACTTAAGCAGCCTGTATGGTTTTAAGCCCTCCCGCACACTTATAACAATAAACATAGTACCTGCACAAACAAACATAAATGTAAAAAGCAGTTTTATCAGTCGTATAATATCCATAAGTTCTTATATTCTTTTATGTGCATAGTCAAAAAGAAATGGGTGTTAAACTTAACATTAAAAACAAAAATGCGCCAGCCGCTTAAATGTATCAATTCCTACAACTATTGTTTTAATTTTGCGCAAGATTTTAAAATACAAACTAAATTTCCTCCGAAATTTCGGAGTCATCAAATCAAAAAAAATACAAATAACAAATGAAAAGAAATGCAACAGCCGTTTGGAACGGATCAGGTAAAGAAGGAAAAGGAAATCTTACCACACAAAGCACCGTTTTATCAAAAACACAATACTCCTATGGTTCACGTTTTGAAGAGGGTGTTGGCACAAACCCCGAAGAATTAGTAGCGGCAGCACATTCCGGTTGCTTTAGCATGAAACTAAGTTTTGTTTTAGGTGCTGCAGGTTTTACGCCCGATAGTATTGAAACAACATGTACCATAACCTTAGAAAACGGAGCTATAACCAATTCTCATTTGGTAATGAAAGCACGGGTTCCTGGTATCAGCAAAGAAAAATTTGATGAGTGTGCCGCAGAAGCAAAAGCTAACTGTCCTATTTCAAAATTGCTCAACACCACCATTACAATGGACGCTACTCTGATTTAAAGATTGCATTTTAAGTTCAGGTAGAGGCTCAGGGAAAGTTATGAGTATAAAATCTTTGTGCCTTTGCCTGAAACTACCTTTTTAAAAAATTCCGGGCAGCAATCCTTTACTCGCTGCAGCCATTTCGGCCTGTGCAACATTTTGTGCTGCATCAAGCGCGCGGTTACAGGCAACGGAAATTAAGTCCTCCAATTGCTCTTTATCATTTAGAGTAACCAGTTCATCACTTATTTTTACGGATGTAATTTTAAGGTTACCGTTCATATCCACAACTACATCATCGTTTCCAGCTTTACCGGTTACAGAAATTTTATCAAGGCGTTCTTTCACCTCCTGCATTTTCTTTTGTGCTTCGTATAATTTATTAAGCATTTTGTTACAGTTTTATATAAATACAATTTACTTATTGAAATTATTTTACAGAGAAAATTACCGGTAAATTATGTCTTACAATCACCGGCTTACCATTGTTTTTACCGGGTTTCCATTGCGGCATATTTTTTATAAGTCGCAGTGCTTCCTTATCACAATCCTTATCAATACCTCTTACTATATATGGAAATAAAACTTTGCCCTTTTTGTCAATTATAAAATTAACATACACCGTTCCCTGAACTTTTTTTTGTTTTGCTAATGCAGGATAATTCATATTTGTTTTCAGGTATTTAAATACGCCATCAGGTCCCCCGGTAAACTCTGGCATTTGTTGCACAACTACTTTGGCGCTTACGTAGCCGGCATCTTTACCTTTTTCAATTGCAAACATTTTTCTATAAACTATTTTGGGCAACGTATCATCAGCAATAAACATACTGCCCTGGCAGTGTGAGTCTAATAATTTAAATGTGGCTGTATCGCCAAGTGCAAGCACAGCGCTCCAGTCGCGGCATGCAGCCATTGTATCTGCCAAAACTATATTTACAATGCCGCGGTTAAAATAGGCTTCACGGTTGCCATCATCTTTTTTTATTTCATTACTAAAAAACAAACTGGCTCCGCTAAAATCATTTTGCTTAATAAGTTCCGTTCCTTCGCCCGTAAGCCTTGTAACATTTTCTGCTCCCAGAATAGACCTTATTACTGAATCTGTTTTTGCATTGTTTTGTGCAATACAATTAGTAAGCGCAAAGCAGCAACCCATTAAAATCAAATATTTCATAGCATTTAAATTTCTGTGCTAAGGTTGAAAAAATATTGTTATTCGGCTAATTAATTATTTTCAGCTTTAAGATTAAATTCTAAGCGTAACTTTATCACGATTTAATTTTTTATGATGATTGATTTAAGAAGCGACACCGTAACCAAGCCCACTCCGCAAATGCTGGAGGTAATGCTCAATGCCCAGGTTGGCGATGATGTTTTTGAAGAAGACCCAACGGTAATTCAATTAGAAGAAACCGCTGCAAAAATGTTTGGTAAAGAAGCTGGTTTGTATTGCCCCAGCGGAACCATGACCAACCAAATTGCAATTAAAGCAGTTACCGAATCAGGCACTGAAGTTATATGTGAAAAAGGCTCACATGTTTATTATTACGAAGGTGGTGGCATTATGTCAAACTCCGGTGCATCTGTAAAACTAATTGAAGGAAACAGAGGAAGAATTACTGCTGATGATGTGATAAAAAATATTAATGCTGATAACGTACACTTTCCCGAAAGCCGTTTGGTTGTTTTAGAAAACACTGCTAACCGGGGTGGTGGCAGTTGTTATAATTTGGAGGATATGCAAAGTATTGCCGCTGCATGTAAAACCCATAATTTGTTTTTGCATTTAGATGGGGCCAGAATCTTTAATGCTTGTATTGCAAAAAATTATTCTCCATCTGACATAGGCCAGTGTTTTAATTCCATTTCTGTATGTTTAAGTAAAGGATTGGGTGCACCCGTTGGTTCTGTCTTATTGGGTGATAAGGGTTTAATTAAAAAAGCAAGGCGAATTCGTAAAGTTTTTGGTGGTGGCATGAGGCAAGCCGGATATATTGCTGCAGCAGGTTTATATGCCTTAAATAATCATATAAACAGATTAGTTGATGACCACAAAAAAGCAAAACACATCGAATCAATTTTAAAATCATGTAGCTTCGTTAAAAGTGTATTGCCTGTTGAAACCAATATTGTAATTTTTGGATTGCAGGATGGCTTTAAAACCGAAACTATTTTAAATCATCTTTCAAAAAACAATATTCTTGCTTTTGCAACTGGACCCGACACAATCAGGTTTGTTACACATTTAGATATTAGTGATACAATGCTTTATGATATTGACAAAGTGCTGAAAACTTTTAACTGAATAGCTTACCATAAGTTTTACTTTTGCACATGCACCAATCCATTCTCATCATTGATTTCGGTTCGCAGTTTACCCAGCTTATTGCAAGGCGTGTACGCGAACTGAATGTTTACTGCGAAATTCATCCCTACAATAATTTGCCTGAATTAAATAATTCCATTAAAGGAATTATTCTTTCTGGCAGCCCCTTTTCTGTTCGCGATTCACAGGCACCGGTTATAGAGCTCAATGCATTGTCAGAAAAATTACCGGTGCTCGGTTTATGCTATGGAGCACAACTGATGGCTCATAAAAGCGGTGGAGAAGTTGCTCCTTCTAAAATTAGAGAGTATGGCAGAGCGCACCTTACCATTGGCAATACTTCTGATGTGTTATTCAAAGACATTCCCCCCAGCTCACAGGTGTGGATGAGCCATGCCGATACCATTGTAAAACTATCTGATGAGTTTGAAATTACTGCCAGCACAACTGATGTAAAAGTGGCTGCATACCGAAGCAAAAATAAACCCGTTTTTGGTTTTCAGTTTCACCCCGAAGTGTATCACAGTACCGAAGGAAAAAAAATGCTTGCCAACTTCGTTTATAACGTATGTGGCTGCCGTGGCGATTGGACTCCCGGCTCGTACATTGAAGAAACGGTTACGCAACTGAAGCAACAATTAGCGGATGACAAAGTAATACTTGGTTTAAGCGGTGGTGTTGATTCTGGTGTGGCTGCCATGTTATTGCATCGTGCAATTGGTAAAAATCTTTATTGCATTTTTATTGATAACGGATTGTTGCGTAAAAACGAAGCACAACAAGTTGAGGAATCTTTTTCTAAAATGGGCTTAAACATTATTCATGTTAATGCTGCACAACAATTTTACGATGCATTAAAAAATATAGAAGAGCCTGAACAGAAAAGAAAAATTATAGGTCGTGTGTTTATTGAAGTGTTTGATCAGGAAGCGCACAAAATACAAGATGTAAAATGGCTGGCACAAGGCACCATTTATCCTGATGTTATTGAGAGCGTTTCGGTAAAAGGACCATCGGCAACTATTAAAAGCCACCATAATGTAGGTGGCTTGCCTGAGAAAATGAAACTCAAAATTGTTGAACCACTCAAAACTCTTTTTAAAGATGAGGTAAGAGAAATTGGAAAAGAATTAGGAATGCCGTCACATCTTTTAAATCGCCATCCTTTCCCGGGTCCTGGTTTAGGAATTAGAATTTTAGGAGACATTACACAAGATAAGGTTCGCATCATACAAGACGTAGATCATATTTTTATAGAAGGATTAAAAGAACATAATCTTTACAATAAAGTATGGCAAGCAGGCTCCGTATTTCTGCCCATACGCAGCGTGGGTGTAATGGGCGATGAACGCACGTACGAAAACGTAGTGGCTTTGCGCGCGGTAACATCTACCGATGGCATGACGGCTGACTGGGTGCATCTTCCCTACGAATTCCTTGGCAAAATGTCCAGCGAAATTATTAATCGCGTAAAAGGAGTTAACAGGGTTGTTTATGATATTAGTTCAAAGCCACCGGCAACAATTGAATGGGAGTGATGAATAAATAATATGCTCATTGTCTAATGATCATTGGAGTGGAACGGCTTGGAAGAGATAACTAGATAATGGCATTTTTATTTAACCTTAAAAGAGCATTAACCCATAGGCAACGTTTGCGACCTTTTGGGTGTCTTAGCATTTTCCTGTATCGTTTCATTAGATGTGTAATTTATACTTTTACAAATGATCTGTTTAGCTTGTTCGGTTATTTAGAAGACGATTTTATCATGAAAATATTTTCCAAAAGTTCCGTTAATCAAAATTTGTTCCTTTTTCTTTTCGTTTTTTTTTGCTCTAAGGGTATATCTCAAAATACCTATTATAAAAATTTTAATGCCGGCTTTTCTCCATATCAAATTATAATTGCTCCTGATAGTTCATATATTGGAGTATCAGGGTCTCCATCGGGTCAGTATGCTTACATATATAATTTTAATCAATCAGGGAATTTACTTTGGGTAAAAGAAGCCTCCTTTCCAACAATTATTTTTCCTACTAAAATTATAGCTCTCTATGACTCATCAATAGCAATTCTTTTGCATGATTTTACTAATCCAATGTATGACCTCTTGTTGAAAGCTGATTTAAACGGAAATATTATATGGACTAGAAGTTTAACAATTGGATCGCCAGTTTTATTTAGCTCAATGGCTCCAACAACTGATGGAGGTATAATGTTATCTGGTGGAGGTTGCGCTGGTTCCAATATGCTTTTACATTTTTCCCCTTCAGGTAGCTTAGTATCTCAAAACGCACACTTATTGACTTCTATTTACCAAAATATTGGAATATTAGATATGATACACGAAGGAAGCAACCTCTTTTCTTATAAAGCAAGAGCAAATAATCTCACATCTGATCAAACGGCTGTTTTTTTCAGGTCAGATAGTGCTGGCAATATCAATTCTTATAAAGAACTTCATTATCCACCATCATCGTCAAAAACTATTGATGCTAGTACTTCTTCCAAAAACGGTTTGGCAAAATCTATCTCAGGCGAGCATTACTTAAGCTTTCATATGTATGATTCTTTAGATAATAAACATAAAGCAATTTTAACCTATTTAGATCAACAAGATGAGCCTGTATGGTCCAAAATTATTTCATCCGATAGTGGTTTTTGGTTTCTTGATTTAGAAACAACTTTGGATGGAGGTTGTGTAATTGGAGGGTACACGGTTGAAACCATAAATCCAACTCATACCTATTCACCTTGTATTATTAAGTTTGATGTCAATGGAAATATTCTTTTTTCAAAAAAAGGAGGAAACATTTTTCCTCTACAGATTAACAGATCTTATTTGAGTTCGTTTAAATCTGCTAATGATGGTGGTTTATGTGGTTTGGTTAACCGGTCAGGTTACTTTGATGTATGCAAATTTGACTCATCGCTTAACGGGTTTTGCGTCAACAATATTTTAATCCCTTCCTTATCAAACTATATTCCGACCACTGTTTCCTTTTCGGTTTCTAAAAACCCACTTTTATTCAGTGTTGATACCTTAAATATTTCTTCAATTCCACTAAATGTTACAAGTTCTTTGTTGTGCTTTACTGACATCCAAGAAAATAATGATTCCATCAATTTTTTTATTTCACAAAGTAGCACAGGTAATCTTGTAGACATCAATTACTTAATGCCGCCATCTCAAGTAGGATTATTGGAGGTTTACAATGTAGGCGGGCAAAAGATGATTGAGAAACTCTTGCCAGGTGGAACTACTTCTATTACAATCAATACAAATAGTTTAGTAGAAGGAATTTATATTTGTAAACTTTCTTTTTCTCATTTATCTTCCGTACGAAAGTTTGTTATACACAAATAATAGAATTTCATATTTTTAATTTACAAATTTTAAGCAAGGTTTTTTGCATAACCCTTTGCATGAGAAATTAGTAAGTTACACAAATCTGCTGCGTTGGGCTTGCCTGGTTTTGTACAATCTTCCTTTACTTCAGAAATTGATTGCGCAACAGCTTTAGCTGAACCATCAACTACAAATTCAACAATTCTATTTCCAAATCCGTCTGCTTTAGCTTTTACTTTAAAATTAAGCGAGAATAGTAGTGTTAAGTTGTCTGTAAAAGTTTATGATGTTGCCGGAAGATTAGTTGAAGAGTTTATTTTGGAGGCAAACCAAAACGAAAAAACTTTTGGCGAAAAATATGTATCCGGAAGTTATTTCATAACAGCAGAAGCAAAGGAAGAAATGAGATTTTTTAAGTTAATAAAACTGTAATCCTTTTAGGGCTTTCATTTTAATTAATCCATTTATGTTTTATTTAACTGTACTTGATTTTTCGGTGTAACTAACAGTTATGATAATGTAAATACAAAATACAGAATGCAGTGAAAAGTGCATGTTTGTTTTGTTTACCTTTTCAACATTGTCCTGTTTGTTAAATTGAATTTGTTAAAACCTAATCGCTTTTGTCGAATTTATATTTGTTTCAGTTCAATGCAATATTTAATGTATTGACTCAGTGATAAATCTTCGTTCTTTAAAAACTTAACCCCGCATTGTAGCTTCACACAGCTACTTCATGCAACAAAACAAATTGTAAACCATGGCAAAAAAAGCAGACAGGAAAATTTTTGTGTTAGACACATCAGCAATTCTTTTCGATCACAATGCAGTAACCAATTTTGCAGAGCACGATGTGGCTATACCCATTTCGGTGTTGGAGGAGATTGACAGATTTAAAAAAGGTAACGATGTAATAAATTTTGAAGCACGCGAGTTTATTCGCGGCATGGATAAATTGAGCAGCGATTATTCATTGCAGGATTGGATACCTCTTAATGGCAATGCCAAAGGAAAGTTTAAAGTGCTGATGAATGAAAGTGGCAACGGGGTTGACGCCAATAAAGTTTTTGGAGAAAAAAAAGCAGACCATAATATTATTAATGCAGCGCTTGCATTAAAACATACCGAAGGAAACCGTAAAGTTGTTTTGGTTTCGAAGGATATTAACCTGAGGCTTAAAGCAAAATCGCTTGGCATACAAGCCGAAGATTACATGACCGGAAAGATTAAAGACATTGATAGTCTTTACACCGGTAAAACCATTCTTGATAGTGTTTCACGCAAAGTAATAGACCAGATTTATACGGATGGATATTGCTCTTACAAGGAACTTGTAAAAGAACGTCCCATTGCCAATCACTATTTTATTTTAAAAAGCAAAGCAGAGGCCTCAAGCGCACTTGCATATTACAATGCCGATACCGACAGGATAGAACGCGTGCAAAAGGAAATTGCTTACGGCATAAAAGCACGAAACGCTGAGCAGGCTTTTGCTATGCATGCAGTAATGAATCCAAACATTTTACTTACTACAATTCAGGGGATAGCTGGTACTGGTAAAACTTTAATTGCCCTTGCATCAGCCCTTCAGCAAAAAAGTAATTACAGACAAATATTTTTAGCACGACCTATTGTTCCGTTAAGTAATAAGGACATTGGTTATTTGCCTGGTGATATAAAGTCTAAAATCAATCCTTACATGGAACCTCTTTGGGATAATTTAAAATACATACAAAGCCAGTATAAGGAGACAGATAAGGAGTACCAGAAAATAAATGATATGGTGGAGCATGAGAAGTTGCACATTACACCGCTTGCCTACATACGCGGGCGTAGTTTGAGCAACATCTGTTTTATAATTGACGAAGCGCAAAACCTTACCCCGCATGAAGTAAAAACTATTATTACCCGAGCAGGCGAGGGAACAAAAATTATTTTCACCGGTGACGTTTTCCAGATTGATACACCTTACCTTGACTCACATTCCAATGGATTGAGCAACCTGATAGAGAAATTAAAGAACAATCATTTGTACGCTCATATCAATTTAGAAAAAGGTGAGAGGAGCGAGTTGGCAAATTTGGCAGGAACGTTGTTGTAAGCTTTAGTATAGTTTCAAAATTTTCTCCACCAACACCTCAGCCATTTTCTCATTACTTTCATGCGTCCATCCGCCAATATGCGGGCTTAAAACAACTTTGTTGGAGTTAATCAGGTATTGAAAAGCCTCGGGTAAGTTTTCCTTATCCAATTTTTCAAATGATGTTGATTCATATTCCAACACATCTAAACAAGCGCCCAATACTTTTCCTGATTGCATGTTTTTAACCAAGTCAGCCGTGTTTAGGCATTTACCTCGTGCTGTGTTTATAATAAAAATATTTTTAGAAAACGAATTGATAAAAGCATCATTCACCATCATGCGCGTTTCTTCAGTTAAAGGCACATGCAAACTCAGTATATCGGTTGAGTTAAATAATCCGCTGATGTCAACCTGTGTTACGTAAGGAAATTTGTTGCGGTCAATTGAAAGATACTTATCGTAAGCAATAATGTTTACATCAAAGCCCTGTAATTTTTTTGCAAAGGCGCTGCCCATATTACCTAAGCCAATTATACCAATGGTTTTTCCCTGCAACTCAATTCCGCGGTTTTCTTCGCGCAGCCAAATTCCTTTGCGCACTTCGGCATCAGCTTTGTTCAAATTCCTGAAAAGCGAAAGTAGCGTCCCAATGGCAAACTCACCCACAGCATCTCTGTTGCCCTCGGGCGCATGTAAACATTTTATTCCAATTGATTCAGCAAACTTCACGTCAATGTTTTCCATGCCTGCGCCTACACGTGCAATAAATTTTAATTGATGAGTAGCACTCAAAAAATCCTTATCAATTTTAAAACGGCTTCTTATTACAATTCCTTTAAACTGAGTTAGCTCAGCTATAATTTTTTCTTTATTCCAATCATAACCTTCAGTGCAAACAAAACCGTGTTTTTCAATTTTGGTTTTGAAAGAAGAGTGGAGTGTGTCTATTAAGAGGATTTTTTTTGCAATCACTTTGCTAAGCTCAATTAATATTTTCTTGACACAGATTTACAGATTTAAAAAAGAAATTAAAGCGCTTCGCGTTGAAATTTTCACGGATTGAGTGCTGCGAAGCAGAATCAGTGAAAACCAATCAATCAATTTTTACAAATCTGTAAATCTGTGTCAAAAAAAATAAGCGTAAACATTTAACCTTCAATTTTTTTATTCACCACCTCTAAAATTTCCTTCTCCAAATTTAATGTATCATTTTCAATTTTTTGTCCTTTCGAAATTACATCATTAACAAAAGATTTATCATCATACCCCGCTGCATTAATCTTTACATTTAAAAATGCACCCATCACAGCAGCACGTGCACACAATGCACCAACACCGGCATCACTAACGGAATTAGGATTGCCGTTTTCTGCCATTGCTTTTATAATTGACATGCTTTCATACGAAAGCTGCATTACCTTAAACGGAATTTCAATAGCAAATTTTGTTGCGCCTTGTATGGCATTTTTTCTTTCGGCTTTTTCGGCATCTGTAGTTTTAGGAAGTGAAAATGCTTCCATAATTTTATTGAAAGCTTTGGTGTCTTCATCAACTAAATTCAATAATTGATTTTTGATTGCCTGTCCTTTCTCCGCCCACTCAGAAAATTCCTTCCAGCGTTCTTCCCAGCCCTTTTTTGATGCGGAAAGATTTGCAACCATTGTTGCCAACGAAATACCAAGCGCTCCTGCATAAGCAGAAATACTTCCACCACCGGGGGCCGGACTTTCACTTGCTGTTTCATCAGCAAAAGCATTTAGCTTCATATTAATGAGCGGATTTGCTTTAGCATCATTCAACACGTATTCAATAATTCTTTCCTGCGGATTAAAAGGAGCGAGTTCATCAAGCCCCATTGATTTAACCGCAATATGAATGAGTTCTGCATCACTAACGCCTGATGACAAACGTTGCTTATTCAAAAAATATTTACCTGCATCCAGCATGGCGCTTAAAGGAACCAACCCCACCAACTCACTTCCGGTTGCACGATAGCCACGCTCATGCGCGCTTTTTGCACATTCATCAAAAACAATATGCAAAGGTGTTTCTCTGAATTTAGTGATGTTGATGGAAACCTGTGCAATGCCATATTCCTGTATATACCAGCCAATGGCTTTTACGCCTTTTAACTTTCCGGGAATACGTATTTCATTTCCATCTTTATCTAAAACTTTTTTTCCTTTCTCATCAGTTTTTATTCTTCCGGCTTCGCGAATGTCAAATGCAATGGAGTTGGCGCGCTTAACAGATTTAGTATTAAGGTTTACGTTGTATGCAATTAAAAAATCGCGCGCACCAATAACCGTAGCGCCATGTTTCAGTGGCAATTCAGCAGGTCCAAAATCAGGTTTCCATTCAACTTGTTTAATTTTTTTTGCAAAGCCTTCGTACTCTCCTGCACGTATGATTGATAAATTACTTCTTGATTTATTGGGCTGTGCCTCTTCGTATAAATAAACAGGAATGCCCAGTTCTTTTCCAACGCGCTCTCCTAATTTTTTACTCCACATGGCAGTTTCTTCCATGCTTATATTGGCTACCGGAATAAACGGACAAACATCAGTAGCGCCCATACGAGGATGCTCGCCTTTATGCTTGGTCATATCAATAAGTTCAGCAGCTTTTGCAATTCCTTTAAATGCTGCATCAACAACAGCCTGTGGCTCGCCAACTAAAGTTACAACGGTACGGTTAGTTGCTTTGCCCGGGTCAACGTTTAAAAGTTTAACACCTTCCACACTTTCAATAGCATCGGTAATCTGTTTAATAATGTTTAAGTCATTTCCCTCACTAAAATTGGGAACACATTCTATCAGTTGTTTCATATTGCTTTTCTTGCTTTAATATAATCTGTAATTAAGTATGCAATTAATTTTCCTGTCTTGTTGTCAGTTTTAATATGTGATAATACAGGTGCTGCTTCGGCAATGTGCAGGTAGCAGCAGTTTAATTTTTGTGCACACCAGGTTACATATTGTCTTGCCTGTATGGTATTTATGCCGCTGCTTGTCTTTGCACTTGATGGAATGTTCTGAATAGTGTCCATATCTAATTCAATGCCGCAATAATTTTCTTTTACAAAATCAATTCCGGTGCTAACTGCATTTTTAAAAGTAATGTCTTCTGTGATAAAAATATCTTCAAAAGTAGAGTAATGAAAAAATGATTTGTTGTTTAACTCATCCAAAACTTTTTCTGCATTATAGCTCTCATGTAATCCGACAATGGCATATTTATCTAAAAATTTTTCATTGAATGCATAGCGGAAACCATTGCCGCTGTGCCTGCCTTCTGAAGGGCGGAAATCAGTATGCGCATCGCAGTTAATAGAATTGATAGCTACTCTTTTGATTTTTGCTGCTTCGTATAAACCTTTTGCAGCAGCCTTTATACTTGGATATGAATTGTTATGCCCTCCACCAATAATAATTGCTTCTTTTCCGGCTTGTATAATTGCTTTAACTACAGGATAAACTCTCTCATCAATTACGCCTACCAATTTTCTTGCTTCCTGCAAACCGGTTTCCGTTTTAAAGTTGATGGAATCAGCACGAAGCATTAAATCATCAAAGTTTATATGGCCAAGAATTAAAATTTCTTCGCCTGATAAAAACTGGTTGCTTTGCGTGTTAAGTAAATTACTCAGTGCAGGAATCCATGCGCTGTACGCGCCACCGCGACCTCCGTTAGCACGCACACCAATATCTTCCGGCAACCCTATTACAACAAATTTCGCAGAAGATTTTTCCAAAGCTTCTAACAGCGAATCATTTTTAAGTTGATGCAAAACCTGTACGCGCTCACCAATTTTATTTTCATGCCTGCGAATGCGGGTGTGGTTGGAGATTTCCTTTTGAGAATAAATTTCTAAATGAGAATAGCTATCCATTAAATCTTTTTCCATTAATAAAAACCTGTTCAACTAAATTACTGCCAAATGAATATGGCATGTATGCCAATGATGGAATTGCTTTTGTAACCATCACATTGGCAGCTTTTCCTTTGAAAATGCTGCCATGCGTTTTTTGCAAATCCATAGCATAAGCTGTGTTAAGTGTAGCTGCGTTAAATGCTTCTTCGGGTGTTAGTTTGTACAACATGCAACTTAATGCAATCATCAGGCTCATATTTCCTGTTGGTGAACTTCCGGGATTGTAATCACTGGCTATTGCCAATGGCAAACCTGCATCAATCATTTTGCGGGCAGGCGGGTGCGGCAGTTGTAAAAATATTTGCGCACCCGGTAAAATAGTTGGCATGGTTTCGGAATGCTGGAGAGCGATAATTTCTGCTTCCTCCACATATTCCAAATGATCAACACTCACAGCGCCAGCCTGCACACCAGCTTGCACACCGCCCGATAAACTTAGCTGGTTGGCATGTACTTTCGGTTTCATCCCATGTTTTTTGCCGGCTTCTAAAATGCGAATAGTTTGTGCAGGAGTAAAATAATTCCGTTCGCAAAACACATCACAGTAGTCGGCTAATTTTTCCTGTTCAATGACAGGCATCATGTCCTTAATTAAAACATCAATATACTTTTCAGGTGTTGATTTATATTCTTGTGGAAAAGCATGTGCACCCAAAAAAGTTGCTTTAACAGGAACAGGTAAATTTTCTTTCAGCTTTTTTATGACGTGCAGCATTTTCAATTCGCCTTCTATGCTCAATCCATAACCGCTTTTAATTTCAATAGCGCCTGTTCCCTGTGCAATACATTCGTTGATTCTTGCAAGTGCAGCATTGTATAGCTCATCTTCTGTTGCGGCATTTAATTTTTTAGCTGAATTTAAAATTCCGCCACCACGCAATGCAATTTCCTCATAACTCAAACCATTAATGCGGTCAACATACTCCGCTTCGCGCGAGCCTGCATACACTATATGTGTGTGCGAATCACAAAAAGCAGGTAGCACAAATTTTCCTGCGCAATTAACTTCTTCAATATAATTCAAACTTTCCTTTTTTAAATCAGTCATTGAACCAAACGATTCAATAACACCTTTATTAATTAAAAGAAAAGCATTTTCAATTGAAGGAAAAATTTTCATATCCGCCCCTGCAACTTTATCAACCGAAGCATCACGAATTCCGTAAAGCGTTTTAATATTGTTAAGTAAAACTGACATAGGGCACTAAAATAAGGAATGTTAAAAAAGGAGGTTACTTAAACTCCAACTCCTTTGTCGGATCCCAAAAAATGTTTTTAAAATTTTTAACCTGATCGTTCTCCACTTTTATTTTTTCTTTTTCGAGCCTGCGCTGCATTTCTGTTGGCGATCCAAAATGTAATTTGCCGGTAAGCAACCCTGTACTATTTACTACGCGGTGTGCAGGTACAGCGGGTTTTACATTATGTGCTGCATTCATTGCCCAGCCTACCATACGTGCAGAGCCCTTGCTTCCTAAATAAGCGGCAATGGCACCATAACTTGTTACACGTCCTTTGGGTATAAGCCTTACTACCTGGTAAACTTTTTCAAAAAAAGAAATATCATCCTTAGGTGTTGGAGCAGTTAATTTCTTTGAGGAAATTTTTTGTTTGGGCATTGGAGAATTCCGTTCTTTCATTGGTTAACTTTGAATATCACTTCAGTCCTCAACTGGTTTTAGAAGTTTAACCAATAAATGCCCAAGATTAGGCTCAACACGTGTTAATCTACCTGTATGAAATGAAGCACCCACAGTACCTATAGGTGATGGACCGCTTAATCCAAACCCTGATAATGATAAAAAGGTAGGAGGTTTCCATTCTTTCCAATCAACCCACATTGTCATCCCAGCAAAACCTCCCTTGTTGATTTTAACCTTCTCATTTTTTTTAACCATTCTTCTGTAGAACTCTCCACCCTTAATATTCTTTTTTTTGTTGTTAACTTTGAAAGAAAAATCAGTACTGTCCCTCTTTCTTTCTCCTCCAAATATATAAATGACGTTTTTTTCGTGAAAATTCCAGTTTAAATCCAAGATTGAATCATTAATAAAATATGTATCAAGAATCAAAATGGATTCATCATCATTCTCGTTTTTTACAAATGAATTTAGTCTAAAAGCATTGGCACCAAGACCTAGTGCTTCACCTTGAATAGAAATATAGAGCGCTTGAATCCCAGACGCATTCTCTTTACCCGTTGCTTTTATTGTAGCAATGTAAACAATACCTGATGTGTCTAATGCAGATTCAATAAAAGCGAAGTCATTACCTGCTTTTAATTTACCCCTATCAACTTTTGTTATGACCTCAACTTTTTGGGCAACACTAATTTTGATAATAAAGAACAGAATTAAAACGGATAATGATTTAATCAACTGAAAAAAGTTCATTGCGAAGACTTTCAATGACGTTAAACTCACCTCATATTATGATACACATTCTGCACATCATCATCTTCTTCAAACCTATCTATAAGCGATTGTACTTTTGTTGCCTGCTCATCATCTAATTCTTCCACATAGTTTGATGGAATGCGGGTGAGCTCGCTGCTGGTAACTTCAATTTTTTTGTCTTCAAGCGCTTTTTGCATAGCACCAAAATCTTCAAACGAAGTATAGACATAAATAAATCCTTCGTCTTCAAAAACTTCGCTGGCGCCAAAGTCAATCAGTTCTAATTCCAGTTCTTCTACGTTTAATCCGGCAGCAGGAAACTTGAATAAACTCTTACGCTCAAACATAAACGATACCGATCCGCTTGTACCAAGGTTGCCTTCGCCCCTGTTAAAGTGCATGCGAATGTTGGCAACTGTGCGTGTAGGATTATCGGTTGCAGTTTCTACCAATATAGCCACACCATGTGGTGCGTAACCTTCGTAAACTACCTCTTCGTAATCTTTCATGTCTTTAGACGAGGCGCGTTTAATTGCGTTTTCTATTCTGTCCTTAGGCATGTTTAAGCTCTTTGCATTTTGCATTACTGCACGTAGCTTGGCATTGTGCTCGGGGTAAGGACCGCCAGCCTTTACTGCTATGGCAATATCTTTTCCTATACGCGTAAATGCCTTTGCCATTTTAGCATAGCGCGCAAACATTTTGTGTTTCCTTTTTTCAAATATTCTTCCCATTTCAGAAATGATGAATTAAGAATTATTAATTATGAACAAAAATATAACTACTCGGTGTACAAGACTTCTACTGAGCCATTTAAAGCAACATTGGCTGCTGTTACGGGGTTACGAAGTGTTACGTTAAAGTTAGCTTTAAATTTATTATTGGATTTATCGTTTTGTGTAACGGTTAATGTGCCGGGGTTATCATTTGTACTTTCATAACCCAATGCTAATGCATCGGTGTAAAGGATGTGATTTGTATCTCCTTTAATTACAAAGGTGCCTACCTCGGTGCTGTCAAACTCAAGGGTGAGTGTAGAACCATCATCTCTAATTCCATTTATGGTAAGCAGTATTGCATTATCGGCAAACAAAGTTTGGTTGGCGCACCAATTACTTCCATTAACGGTTGCTTTAAGTTGATAACCGTCTAAATCGCATTCATCCTTTTTATCTTTTTTGCATGATGCAAATGCAAGACTCATTGCTGCAAAAAACAATGCACACGATATTATTTTGTTACTCATATAAATTATTTATTACCAGATTTCTACTCTTTCATCTTCAGTGCGAAACATGCTTTGTCCTTTGGTTACTTCAAATGCTTTATAGAACTCGGGCATGTTTGATAACGGACCCAGTGTACGAAATTTACCTGGCGAGTGCACATCTACCTTAAGCCTGCGCTTTAATTCGGCATCGCGTATGTTGTTACGCCACACTTGTGCAAACGAAATAAAGAATCGCTGCTCCGGGGTAAATCCGTCAATTGTTTTCTGAGGATTTTTGGCAAGAGCAATTTGCAATGCTGCATAAGCCATAGTTAATCCGCCAAGGTCTGCTATGTTTTCGCCTTGGGTAAGCTCACCGTTAACTTTCAAATCGTCTAAAGCAACATAGCTACTGTATTGAGCAACTAACTTATCAGCTTCTGTTCTAAAACGTTTTTTATCCTCGTCTGTCCACCAGTTGCGCAAGTTACCATCTGCATCAAATTGATTACCCTGATCATCAAAACCATGGGTAATTTCATGACCAATTACTGCACCCATAGCACCATAGTTTACGGCATCATCACCATCTGGATAAAAAAACGGAGGCTGCATAATAGCGGCAGGAAATACAATTTCGTTATAACCCGGATTGTAATATGCGTTAACGGTTTGCGGACTCATTCCCCATTCAGTTTTATCTATTGGTTTACCTAATTTGTTTAAGTTGTAGCGTAATGCGTAGCGTGCTATAGCTACTGAATTGTCGTAGTAAGAATTTTCGGGTTTAATTTCAAGTGTACTGTAATCTCTCCATTTATCAGGATAAGCAAGTTTGGTGGTTATTTTTTCGAGTTTAGCAAGAGCGGCTTTTTTGGTTTCAGGAGCCATCCAGGTGCGGGACATGATACGCTCTTTGTAGGCAACAATTAAATTGTCAACCATTACCTCTACCCGCTTCTTAGCTTCAGGACTAAAATGTTTTTTAACATAAATCTGGCCAAGCAATTCACCCATAGAACCATTAATGGCATCTAATGTTCTTTTCCAACGTGGTTTCATTTCTTTGGCACCACGCAGCACACCTTCATAAAAATCAAAATCAGCTTTTTCCATTTCTGTGCCCAGCAAATCACCTTTTGAATTAATTAAATTCCATTTTAAGTAATTTTTTATTTCATTTATTGGTGTCTTTAAGATGATGTAAGTAAGTTTCTCGAAAAACTCTTTTTGCCCAACAATTACATTTTGGACACTTACATCTGGATTTAAGCCATAATCATAAAGACTTTTAATATAAATATTCCAATTTAATCCAGGGCTTACAACTTCAAATTCGTCCAACGAAAGCTTATTGTAGTTTGCTTCAGGATCTCTTAACTCTACTCTAGATTTTGATGCTTCAGCTATTTGTTTTTCTATTTGAAAAATTGAACTTGCAAGATCATTAGGTTCATTTAATTGTATTAGCTCAAACATTTTAGTAATATGTTCTTTGTAAGCTGTAGTTATTTTAATATTTTCATCATTTTCTTTAAGATAGTAGTCCCTGTCAGGCAAACCTAAACCGCCCTGATAAAAACTTAAAATCATTTCTGTTGCTACTTTGTCATCCTGACCAACATACGAATAAAAGAAGGGTCTTACCCCAATTGAGTTTAAATACGCTAAAAGCGGCATAAGTTCCTCATAATTTCCTAAAGATTCAATCTTCTCAAGCTCATGTTTAATGGGTGTAATACCATTGGAGTTCATCTTTTCCACATCCATAGCAGTTAAATAATAATCGCGTATTTTTTGCTCAGCGCTACCTTGCTTTAAATCCCTCATTCTTTTCAGTTCTTCAACAATTTCTTTTAATCTGGCTTTAATAGTTTCATCCACAATAGAAAAACTTCCCCAACGGGTTTCTGTGTCAGGTACGGGGTTATTTTTTATCCATGTGCCATTTACATATTGATAAAAGTTATCTCCGGGTTTAACATCTTTATCAAAGTTGGCAAGGTCAACTGGTTTGGTTGGCTGGTTTGCAGAAAAAGATGAAAACAGCAAAATACCAATTACTGCCACGGAAAGAAATGTTGTTTGTTTCATTCTGAAAATTTTTTGAGTGCTTATTTTTGAGTTTGTTTGATTGTTTTTACTTTTTCATTTCAGTAAAATATTGATAGAAGTATGGAATGGTTTCAATGCCTTTGTAAAAATTGAACAAGCCGTATTTTTCATTAGGAGAGTGTAGGTTATCACTATCTAACCCAAACCCAAAGAGAACGGTTTTTAATCCCAATACTTTTTCGAAAAGTGCCACAATAGGAATGCTGCCACCACCGCGTGTAGGTATTGGTTTTTTACCAAAAGTTTTTTCCATTGCCTTGCTTGCCGCCATAAAGGGAATAGAATCTGTTGGTGTGATTACCGGCTCCCCACCATGATGTGGTGTAACGGTTACCTGAACATAATCAGGAGCGATTTTTTTGAAGTGGTCTTCAAACAATTTTGAAATTTCATGCGAGTTTTGGTTTGGCACCAAGCGCATAGAAATTTTCGCATTGGCTTTTGACGGCAATACTGTTTTAGCGCCCTCGCCTGTATATCCGCTCCAAATTCCATTTACTTCAAGTGTAGGGCGTATGCCTGTGCGTTCAATGGTTGTATAACCCCTCTCTCCCCACAGAGCTTTAACGCCTAAATCTTTTTTGTATTCATCATCGCTATGCGGAATTTCTCCAAGAGCCTTTCTATCGGCATCAGTTACCGTTGCCACCTTATCGTAAAAGCCTGGTATGGTAATGTGGTTATTTTCATCGTGCATAGATGCTATCATTTTACACAGTATGGTAGCAGGGTTGGCAACTGCACCGCCATAAACGCCACTATGCAAATCGCGGTTAGGTCCTACAACTTCTACTTCCATATAAGCAAGTCCGCGTAAGCCAACGTCTATTGATGGCGTATCGTTAGCAACCAGAGCAGTATCTGAAACCAATACAACATCTGCTTTCAGTTTTTCTTTATTACCCTCTAAAAATTTTCCGAGGTTTGATGAGCCAACCTCTTCCTCACCTTCAATCATAAACTTTATGTTACAAGGAAGTGTGTTTGTTTTCATCATGCTTTCAAAGGCTTTTACATGCATGTAAAACTGCCCTTTGTCATCGCAAGCACCACGCGCATAGATAGCTCCTTCGGGATGTAAATCTGTTTTTTTTATTACAGGCTCAAAGGGTCCGCTGTGCCAAAGGTTTAATGGGTCAGGGGGTTGTACATCATAATGTCCGTAAACAAGCACGGTAGGTTTTGCAGGGTCAATTATTTTTTCGCCATATACAATGGGGTGACCTGCAGTTTCGCAAATTTCTGCTTTATCGGCTCCGGCATCTATCAAACTCTTTTTTACAAACTCAGCAGTTTTTACCATATCGGCTTTATGGCGCGAGTCGGCACTAACTGATGGTATGCGAATGAGATCTAATAGCTCGTTAAGGAAGCGGTCTTTGTTTTGTTGGATGTAGTCTTGTGCTTGCATTTAGTGTGGAGTTTGGAATTCTGACTTTTGTGTTTCGGGTTTTCTTGGTACTTAATACTTTGTACTAATACTATCTGATTATTTTAACTTTAATAAAGAGTATTAATGCATTTTGAAAATATATTTAACTTGTTGATTTAAAATCACTAAACATATTAAACTTAAACTGCTGTTGTAATAATTGCCTCTTTATGTATTTTCTTTACCAGGCCTTGCAGCACTTTGCCCGGACCAGCTTCGGTGAATGTGATAGCACCTTTGGCTAACATGTTTTGTACGGTTTGTGTCCAACGTACCGGAGCTGTTAATTGTGCTATCAGATTTTGCTTTATTTGTTCAGGATTGGTGTAAGGCTGCGCATCTACATTTTGATATACAGGGCACAAAGGCGCTTTAAAGTTGGTGTTATTAATGGCATCAGCCAATCTAACACGTGCAGGCTCCATTAGTGGTGAGTGAAATGCTCCGCCAACAGGAAGCAACAATGCTCGCTTAGCTCCTGCAGCAGTGCATTTTTCGCAGGCTTCTTTTACTGATTCAATACTACCCGAAATTACAAGCTGCCCGGGACAATTGTAGTTCGCGCATACTACAACGCCACCTATTCCCGCACAAATATCTTCCACTACTTTATCATCTAAAGCAAGTATAGCTGCCATAGTTGACGGCTGCAACTCACAGGCATACTGCATAGCGTTGGCACGTTCTATAACCAGACGCAAGCCATCATCAAAACTTAAACTGCCATTGGCAACCAATGCCGAAAACTCTCCTAATGAGTGCCCTGCAACCATATCAGGATTAAAGGAATCTCTTATGCTTTCAATTACGGCACATGAGTGAATGAATATAGCTGGTTGTGTTACATTTGTTTGTTTCAACTCCTCTTCGGTACCGGCAAACATAAGGTCGGTAATTTTAAAGCCGGTAATAGCATTTGCCGTTTCAAAAATTTGACGAGCTATATCCGAACTTTCATAAAGCTCTTTGCCCATGCCGCTAAACTGCGACCCCTGCCCGGGAAAAATGTATGCGTGCATAAATAATTATTAGGTAATTGGTTTGGAAAAATGAGGGGTAAAGATAAGTTTTTTTAATTCCCTGCCTGCCAACAGGAGAGTTTTAGTTCTGAAGTTTAGAGTGGAGTTGAGGGTTGGTGGTTTTATTGCCAACATTGGATAAGAGATTTTATTTGAAATGGGTTATTGAGAATGTGCAGTCATCCTTTACTCCGTTCAGTAAGATTGCTGAGGAGTAAGCTAAAAGAAAGCTATTTTATGTAAGGTTTTGAATAAGAAAATGGAATAACAGTTAAGAATTAAAGAATAATGTAACCAACAATTCAAACCGTATTATTTTAGTTTTGCGGGCGTTTAATTTTTACCTCATGTTTAAAAAGTTTTTTTTGATTGCTTTATTTTTTGCGGGTTACAATTTTGCAGGTGCGCAAACTATTAACGATGAAGCCAAAGAACAGATGCAAATTTGCGATTGTCCGCAGCAAAGCAAAGCCGGTAAAGGCACATTTTATTTTTCGGGAGGATATAATTTAGATTGGTTTAGCCGAAGTACTATTCATTTTAAAAGCGGGCCCAATGCAGAAAATAATTATGATTTTAAGTTGCATAAGCTGCGTGCGATAGACAGAGATGGTTTGGATGAACTTTTTACAAGTGATATTACTATACCACAATACAGTTTCAGATTAGGTTATTTTTTTAACGATAAGCACGATTTAGGTATTGAGATAAATTACGATCATGTTAAATACGTGGTGGTACAAAATCAAAAAGCACATTTAACAGGCATCATTAATGAGAAAGCTTATGATCAGGATACGGTTTTAACACCTGGCTTTGTAATGTTTGAGCATACGAATGGCGCAAACTATGCTATGATAAATTTTATGAAGCGGAATAACATGTATAAGTCAGCTAACAAGAAGCATTGGCTCGGTTATGTTGTAAAGGCTGGTTTTGGTTTTGTTTATCCGCGCAGCGATACAAAAATTATGGGCAGCAGAAGAAATGATATTTACCATGTAGCTGGCTATGTTGGAGGAATTGAATCGGGAATAAGATACGATGCATTTAAATATTTCTTTTTTGAAACTACTTTGAAAGGAGCTTATGCAAAGTATGTTAACGTGAGGTTGGAGGGAGATGGAAGAGGCACGCACGGTTTTTTTTCGCTAGAATATATTGCGCTGTTAGGGTTTCAGTTTACGCTTTAATGACTGGTGATAATCATTATGATTTTATTATTTGTGGACAAGGCATAGCGGGTACGTTGCTTGCATGGAATTTGCTTGAGTCAGGTAAAAGAGTTTTGATTATTGATGAGGAAAATGTCACATCAAGCAGTCGTGTTGCTGCCGGTATAGTAATACCGGTAACAGGCAGACGCATTGTAAAAACATGGATGGCTGAAGAGTGCCTGAAAGAAGCACTCCTCACCTACTCTGCATTAGAAAAATTAACTGGAGAAAGTTTTTACAAAGAGTTGCCCGTTCTCGAATTGTTAAATTCAGTAAAACAAAAAAACGATTGGCAGGAAAGAATTACAGATGAAAACATAAGCGCTTATGTTAATGATATTGTGGGTAGAGACGAAATTCCTACCGGAATTGAAGCAAAGAGCGGAGGTGTGGAACTAAAATCGTGTTACTGGTTAGACACAAAAAAATTTCTGGTTGCCTTAAGAAAATATTTTATAGCTGAAAATATTTTGGTGAGTGAAAGATTTGATATAAATGATGCTGTAGTTACTCAATATCTAATAACATGTAAAAACTACACCGCTTCAAAAATTATTTTTTGTACAGGCTACAAAAAAATTTCAGACTGGTTTGAAGGTGTTCCTTTTCAGTTTTCTAAAGGAGAAATTTTGACAATAAAATGTGAGGGGTTAACAGAGGAATACATTATCAATAACGGAATTTTTATGTTGCCTATTGGCAATCATCATTTTAAAGTTGGCTCAACTTATGAATGGAAAAATTTAGATTGCGCACCAACCATATCAGGCAAAGAAAAATTAATTGCCGACTTAAAAACATTTTTAAACTTTTCGTTTGAGGTAACAAACCACGAAGCATCAGTTAGACCAACCATAAAAGAACGCAGACCGGTTATTGGATTGCATCCTATTGCTAAGAATATTGGAATAATGAACGGACTCGGAACAAAAGGAGTTTTGCTTGCACCGTGGTTATCCAAACATTTTTCCCAACATTTAGTTGCTGGCAATAGTTTAAACGAAGAAGTAGATGTAAATCGCTTTTTATTTCCAGGTAAGATATAATCTTATGCTATAATCTGAGTTGCCAACTAAAACAGATTGAGGATATGGGTCAGCATTAGGAAGTGTTGAATCGCCAGGGGCAATACTGAAATTAAACGTAGTCATTAAGGTAGAATCAACTTGCAAAACAGTATCAATCTTTTCGTAGTCGTAAACGTTCATGGTTATTAAGGAATCAAAACCGTAAACTTTGTAAGGGCTTGTTAATGTGTATAGCAAAGGCAACTGGGCAGGGTCAACATTATCAAACTTAGTTGACTGGTAAAAACCGTTTCCTGACGTATCGGGATCGTGAAATAATGTATAGAATACCTCAGGGAATTTTAGAGAATCTGTGTAAATAGAATCCCACTCAAAACCACTTGGCGCCAGCGCAGGGTACTGGTCAAGCTGAATTGCATTTACATACACTTCCGTTTTTACTCCGAAATATTCCGATTCTTCCAGGAGCGGATTATTATAATCCTTCTGACATGCGTAAAAAAATATTGCACAAGCAAAAAGAGAGACAAATATTAAAAGTCGTTTTAAAGACATTTTTAAATTTTATATTGTAAACTTGTTTAATTAAAAATTATTGCCGAAAGTAATTATTTAAAATCAAGAGATGCCGCTATTGTCTTTTTGGCAATTCGTCCATAAACAATTTTACGGTTGTGATCAAGGGCATACATATTATTTAAATCAAGAAATGTCCTTTTCTTTTCAATAATATCCGGTAAGTTCTTATTGTAAATTATACGCATTGTTTTGTCCATTATCACTTCGTTCAAATTATATTCTGTTTCATCTCTGCCTTCATGGTAGTATATGTACAAATCATCACCCTTCATGGCACAACCTGCATTGAGCACGTAATCAAAAATCTCATTACTTGCTCCTTTTCTACTTATAACTGCTTGTTGCGTTTTGCCTTGGGCATCAACCCTTATAGCAACAATATGATTTGCATAAGTAGTAAAGCCCGGCATTTCTATTTTCATTCCCTGCACGGGTTTGGTATCTGTGGGTTCGCGCCTCGTGTTCTCTAATATGGCAATCACATCGCCATTAGCAGAAAACTGAATAGCTGAAATGTATATCCACTCAATGCCTTTAATCTTTTGTAGCATTCCTCTTTCGTTGCAGGTTAGTAAAACATCATTGGTGTAATCGGCATTTAAAACTTTTTCTTCCTGCAAAGCCATATCAAAAACATTTATCTGCAAAGCCTTGCTCATGAAACGAGGAGCATCACTAAGCCTTCCCCAATCTGGGTTGAAGTTTTTATATATAACACCGTTTAATGAAACGATATAAATTTTGCCATTATTAATCCCGCACCTAAAGGAAGCATTTTGTTGGGAAGATGGTGTCATTTTCTTTTCTGCTTTTATGCCTTTTGAATCAACAGCAACAACATTATAGTCTTTATCTTTTTGAGTAAGCGCGAAAAAATTGCCATCAGTAGTAACTGCACCACTTATGTACCCATTCATATCAGCATCAATCTTCCAAATTTTTTCCATCTTTTCATTGTAAGCAACAACTCCTGATTTATAGATAACAGCAATCGTTTTTTTATCATCAGAAAAAATAAGTTTGTAATACTTCTTTACTTCAAAATCAGGCAAGCCTGCCGCCTCATCCAAAACAGTTACATCAATAAATTTACCTGTGAGGTCAAAGTTATCACTGCGGCATGTGAGTTTGTCGCCTGAGGTGTAAGAATATATAAGCCTGATTTTTTTATCAGTCATGATAGTGTTAAAGTAGTTACGAGGAATGTTTCCGAATTTTAATGGTAATGTATCTTTCATCAAAAACTTTTGGTCGTACCTGAACAAACTAAATTTTAATTTTTTCCATTGTGGAGGTGGCAACAAGGAATCATTGTCTTCTTGAATCATACGGATGTTACTTCCGGCAGAATAGTGTAATGTACCATCTGAACCTAAATAAGTTTGATAAATTCTATCGGCAATCTTTGGTGATGGCAACCATGTAATATTTTGTGCATTTGAAAAACTGATTACTGAAAAAAATGCAATTAATAAAGCTGATTTCTTTTTCATTAAAGTGTGTTTCTGAACCTGTTGTAATTATTTTAATAAACTTTTTTTCCGCCAATATATGTTGATTGTACTTTTACTTTATGAATATTTTCGGGGGCACATTTCATGATATCGTCCTCTAAAATAACAATGTCAGCAAATTTACCTTTTTCCAAACTTCCTTTTTCATTCTCTTCAAATGCCGCATAGGCAGCCCAAATAGTCATTGCTTTTAGCGCTTCTTCTCTTGTTAATCCATTTTCGGGTTGGAAACCATTTTCAGGAAAATTGCTTTTATCTTTCCTGGTTACTGCTGCATAGAAACCGTACAAAGGATTAATGTCTTCAACAGGAAAATCACTTCCATTAGCTACAAAACCATTTTGTTGCAAAAGTTTTTTATAGGCATAAGCATACTTAATGCGCTCTGCCCCTACCCTATCTTGCGCCCAGTACATATCGCTGGTGGCATGCGTTGGCTGCACCGAAGGGATGATTGAATATTTACCAAACAAATCAAAATCATTTGCACTAACAACCTGGCAATGTTCAATGCGCCAGCGTTTATCATTTTTTCCTGCTAATTGATTGCCGTAAATATTCGCAAGCGTACGAACAGCGGAATCACCAATACAATGCACGTTCATTTGAAACCCGTATTTGTTGCACTCTTCTGCTGCCAGCTTAAGTTTGTTATAATCTTGCAATAAAAATCCTTTGTGATTTTTTTTATCACTGTAATCGTGCAGCAGGCATGCTCCGCGTGAACCCAAAGCCCCATCGCCATAAATTTTAAAACTGCGCACATTCATATAATCAGTTTTATACTTTCCTTTTTCCAGAAAATATTTTTTATTGGCATCCGTATATGCAACCATAGCATACATGCGCATATCCAAAACACCTGCCTTCTGTAATGAGTCAATTAAAAAAATTTCGTCCTTTTCCAAACCAGCATCACAAACGGTAGTAAGACCAACTGCGAAACAATTTTTCTGCCCTGTCAGCAATGCTTCTGCTTTATACTCATTTGAAAAAGCCGGAATAAATTTCTTAACACTATCAACCACATTATCAATTAAAATCCCAGTGAGCTTCCCATCACGCAATTCAACCTCACCTCCATTAACTTTTGTGGCGGTATTTATTCCTGCAATATCTAAGGCTTTCTGATTTACCAATATAGCATGTCCATCAATTCGCATTAAATACACTGGAATATCCGGAAATAAAGAATCAAGTGCATGCTTGTCAGGAAATTCTTTCTTTGCCCAATCATTTTGATCCCACCCTCGGCCAAGAATCCAGCTAAATTTATTGGTTTTAGAATATTCTTTCACACGTTCAATAACCTCCTCAAAAGATTTAGTTCCGAATAAACTGCATTTAACCAAATCAGTACTGTAACCATAAAAATGACAATGCGCATCAATAATTCCCGGGTAAACAGGCTTACCTGCAACATCAACAACTTCTTTTGCTTCATATTTCTTTGAAAGATCGTTAACCGATACCTCTAAAATTTTTCCATTTGCAATAGCGACTGACGTGGCTTTACTAAAGATTGAATCAACGGTGTAAATGTTTCCATTAACAAGTACTAAATCAGCCCCAGGCTTTTTATTACAAGAGCTGAATAATAATGCAGAAGCGAAAACAGCATTTAAGAAAGTGCGAATCATAAAGTTAACTTTTCGTGGGACGAAGATATAATTTTATGAATGTGGAAATTCAACATGGTTTAAGTCACCGCTTGGCTTAATTATTTTTAGGTTAGTCTAAATTTAATTTTAAATTTGTCCAAATTTTAAAGATGCAGTCATCAACAGAAGAAAATTATTTAAAGGTCATACATCACTTTTCATCAGGAACAAATACAAGGGTCTTAACCAACCAACTGGCAGAATACTTTAACAGCACTCCCTCATCAGTTACGGATATGCTTGCGAGACTATCAGGAAAAAAATTAGTCAATTACAAAAAATATTATGGTGTTTTATTAAGTGAAAAGGGGAAAAAGTTGGCGGTGGATATCATAAGAAGGCACAGGTTATGGGAAGTTTTTCTGGCAAAAAAATTAGGTTTTGCTTGGGATGAAGTACATCCTATTGCAGAAGAAATGGAGCATGTTTCGAGTAATGCGCTTATTGAAAGGTTAGATAAATTTTTAGACTACCCTAAAATCGATCCTCATGGCGACCCTATTCCAGACAAAAACGGAAATTACAAACCCGTAGTGTTGCAACCTCTCTCAGAATTAAAGGAAGGTGATAAGGCAATAATTTCTAAAGTAATAGCAAGTGATGCCACATTGTTAAGTTATTTGAAAGAACACCTGCTTATACCAGGATCAGAAATTAAACTGCTTGCGCTTTACTCTTTTGACGGTTCTGTTGATTTGATGATAAACAATAAAAAGAAAATACACATCAGTAAAGATGTTGCTCAAAAAATTGTTGTTAAATAACTATGGCAAAAGAAAAAACATTTACGCCTTCATTGCAGGAAGTTAATGCATCGGTAGATGCAGAAAAGAGGAAAGGCTTTAGAAAATTTTTCGCATTTCTTGGTCCGGCATATTTAGTGAGTGTAGGTTATATGGATCCCGGCAATTGGGCTACTGACCTTGCGGGTGGAAGTCAGTTTGGCTACTCTTTATTATGGGTACTGTTAATGAGCAATCTTATTGCCTTGTTGTTGCAAAGTTTAAGTGCACGACTTGGTATTGTAAGAAGCAGAGACCTTGCGCAGGCATCAAGAGAAATGTATCCGGCACCGGTTAACTTTTGTCTTTATTTCCTTGCCGAAATTGCTATAGCAGCATGCGACCTTGCCGAAGTATTGGGTATGGCAATAGGTCTGCAACTTCTTTTTGGTCTTTCATTAAATACCGGAGTGCTAATAACAGTTTTAGATACCTTTCTGCTCCTGTTTCTGTTAAATTTTGGAATAAGGAAAATGGAAGCGTTTATTATTTCTCTTGTATTTATTATTGGATGCGCCTTTTTAACCGAAATGTTTTTTGCTCAACCTGTTCTTGCAGATGTGGCAAAAGGTTTAGTACCTTCTATTCCATCAGATACAGCACTATACATAGCCATTGGAATTATTGGTGCAACGGTAATGCCGCACAATTTATACCTGCACTCATCACTTGTGCAAACAAGAAGATTTGACAGAAGCGAAAAAGAAATACGCAAAGCCATTAAGTTTAATATTATTGATTCTGCCATTGCATTAAACCTGGCGTTTTTTGTTAATGCTGCCATTTTAATTTTAGCAGCAAGTGTTTTTTATAAAAACGGATTGTTTGAAGTGGCAGAGATACAAGATGCACACAAGTTGCTTGCACCAATGCTTGGAACCGAATGGGCATCTATACTTTTTGCGGTTGCCTTAATAGCAGCTGGGCAAAGCAGCACCATAACCGGCACACTTGCAGGCCAAATAGTAATGGAGGGTTATTTGAATTTGCGCATTGCACCCTGGATACGAAGATTGCTTACCCGTTTAATTGCTATAACCCCTGCTCTTATTGCCATTAACTTTTATGGTGAAGACAGTACTGGAGATTTATTGGTGCTTAGCCAGGTTATATTGAGTATGCAATTAGGCTTTGCCATTATTCCGCTTATACATTTTGTAAGTGATAAGAAACGCATGAAAAATTTTGTAATACCGGGCTACGTTAAATTATTGGCTTGGCTTAGCGCATTAGTTATCGTTTCACTTAATGTTAAATTAGTAATTGAACAATTGTTCTCCTTTTTAAGTAATGATGCCTTTGGCGTTGTCGCCAAAGGCGCTGCGGTGCTGGTTGCCATTGGGGCAGCATTATTAATGGTTGTAGCAATTGTTTATCCTTTCTTAAAAAATAAAAAAGAAACATCAGACACCCTACTACATGGTAGTAAGGTGGAGTTTGTGCCTGAAGCAATTACCTCATATAAGAAAGTTGCCATAGCCGTGGATTTTTCTGCATCCGATCAAAAAACAATTAACCATGCAATAATGCTTGGTGGAACTAAAGCGCGTTATCTTTTAATACACGTGGTGGAATCGGCAGGTGCTTTTGTTTTTGGTAAGGATGTACGCGACTTTGAATCTACAAGCGATAATGAAAACTTAAAGCGGTATGAGGAGCAGTTAAATGAAATGGGATACTCTTTTGAAAGAATGATTGGATATGGAGATCCTAAACATGCAATTCCAACAATTGTAAATGCATACCAGGCAGATTTACTGGTGATGGGTGCTCACGGACACAAAACATTTAAGGATATGATATTTGGAACCACAGTGGATTCTGTACGTCATAAAACAAATGTGCCGGTTTTAATTGTTTAAGGCTATTTCTTCTCTAACAAAAACATTAAGTCGGGAGATGCCGTAATTTTCATTCCTAAAAACTTTTGAACTTTTCCGACAGCTAAAAATACTCTTCTACCAATGATGCGTTTCCAGTCCAGTGCAAAAGGAGTTGGGTATGCATAGTAATGTCCTACATACAAATGCCATATTGGAATATCAATTGGCAATGGCAATACAAGTTTTTTTATTTTAAATCCGCAAGACTCTGCCATTTTTTTCATTGTTGCTGGTGTGTAATGTACAACGTGTTCAAAAGAGTTGAAAATATCATGTTGCGCAAGCCTGCCTGCAGCTTTTGCCATTTTTAGTTTTAATAAATTGTACTCGGCATTGGGCACCTTAATACAAACAAGCCCGTCATCTTTTAAAACACGCTTGGCTTCATTTAAAATAGTTTGAGGTTGTGTTACGTGCTCAAATACATCAATTAATGTAACTACATCAAAATGTTTATCAGGGAATTTTGCTTCTTCAAAAAAACTGTTTGTTACTTTCAAATTAAATTCTTTGCGCGAAATTTCAGCAAGCGATGGCGATGGCTCTACACCTTCTGCATCAAAACCTAATGCCACTGCCTTACGAAGAAAAAAACCTGCATTACTACCTACATCCAACAACTTGCTATTGGGCTTAAACTTTTTTACTTCTTCTAACTCAAAAATATAATTCTTATCGCGGTGGTGATCCTTTTTTCCTTTAAAAACCAAACGTGCTTCGCTGTAAAAAACATCTGCCTGTCCAAAATAATTTTGTTCAGTATCTTTTGGCCGTGGGCTTGTGTAAACAAGCCCGCATTGTTTGCAAACACACGTTCCTAAATTGCCGCGTTCAGTATATACAAGATCGCGATTGTTGCTTCCACAAAAAAGACAATTTACTTCTTCAACTTCATTCTTATCATAAAAATCTTTTTGGGTGCCCCCGTGTATGTAATCTTCCTTGGGTATAATGTATTGCATAGTGCTTTATTAAGGCTGTAAAGGTATTAAAGGGAAAGGAGGTTCCTATGTTCCGGAAAATGTTTTGTGTTGAGTGTTTCGTTTTTCCTGTTATTCAATAAAAAACTTTTCTGTAAAAAATGCTTCATCTGTTTTAAGGATAGCTACGTACAGGCCCTTATTCCAGTCGTTGGTTTGAACTATTGCGATATTTTTTCCTTCAGTTAATCTCAGTTTTTGTTGTTTTATTTCCTTACCACTCATATCATAAATAGCAAGCAGTGCATTGGCATTTTTAAATGCGTTTACTTCTACATATACTTCATTTATTGAAAAACGATTTGCAAGCGTAAAAGAATAATTTTGGGCTGATGTTAATGGTCTTTGCAAATTGTCCTCATCATTAGACTGAATGGCAGGAGGCACAGTATAGGTTACTACTAACTTAGGCCTAAGCGATGCCGTAGGGTGATCGCTGGATGCAAAAATAACTTTACGGAACTTGGCTTCTGTTTGCACACGAAATTGCATGCCAAAATTTTGAGATGGATTACTTACCCAATACTGAACAAATGTTTTTACATTAATATTCGTAAAATTTTGTGTTGATGATGTAGTTGCTCCAAGTGAAATTTGTCCGCTGGTGGTAACCGTTGGCTGATTGTTCCAGGTAACGCCATATTCACTCCATGCAGATGTCACCCTTCGTAAATAACTTGTGTTAGGAGTAAAAAAAGTATTAAAGTGCCTGCCTTCCAGGCTTGAGGTATTATGGTAGAGACTTAATCTTGCATCTGTAATTACAGCATTTGTGGGTATACTGCCTAAATCAAATTGAATAAGCGAGCGCACGTTCGATGAACTACCACCATTGGTCCAGCCTATAGCATCAAAATCTTGCTTGCCACCATAATTGCTGTTTTGATAACCACAAGGTACGCAGCTAAAAACTTCGGCATCTTTACCAGCCGTTGCATCTGGTTGAAGTGTAAGAGTTGTTTGTGCATTGGCAACATTCATTAACATAAATGCTGCACTTAAGGATAATAACTTTTTATACATAGTTTTAATTTTTAGGTAACTTTATAGTACTGATCTCTTTAGATCCAATGTAATTTGAACATAACGAATTTAAAACGTATCTCTATTTACATTACATATAAACTCAATGTCTTTTAAACAGAGAGTTGTTAAGGAAACAATCCTTTTTTGAGCTACTTCACTATTAAGTTTGCTTTTAACAAAAAACCAATACCTACTTTTATAGTAATTAATTATGAAACAAAAAATCATACTACTGCACGGTGCTTTGGGCGATGCATCTATGTTTAATGGCTTAATAAAACTTCTTGAAAAGGATTTTAAAATTTTCTCTTTCAACTTTAGCGGGCATGCGAAAAAAGATTTTACTGACAAAAATTTCTCCATACAACTCTTTGCCGATGAACTTGAAGAATTTATTTTGGCAAATAATATTGGCGCTGCAAATATTTTTGGGTACAGCATGGGAGGCTACGTAGTATGGTGGTTAGCAAGATTTAAGCCCACCCTTGTGCAATTTGTTTTTACACTTGCAACTAAACTAAACTGGAATGAGGAAACGTCTGCCAAAGAAAATAGAATGCTTAATGCAAATAAAATGGAAGAAAAAATTCCGGCTTATGCATTGCTATTAAAAGAAAGACATGGTGATTACTGGAAAAAAACCGTAACGCAAACGGCTGAACTCATTTTACAGCTCGGCAAATATCATTTAGTTGATGATGATTTTAAAAGAATAAAAGCGCGCGTACATTTTTCTATTGGCGATAAGGATACTATGGTTACAAAAGAAGAAACTTTACATTTTCAATCATTAATTGAACACAGCAGTTATAGCGTATTAGAAAATACGCAACATGCTTTTGAGAAAGTTGATGACGGGGTTGTGGCAACCGAGATAGTTAAAGTACTTCACGGGAACTAAAAGCATGTTCTTGACTAAACTTTTATGCGCTAAGAATTATTGGTTCTCACCTTTTCTTTAATCAAAAATTTCCTGGATTTCCTTTTGGGTAGTGTCATCAGACACAAACACAGAATCGAAAGGGGTTTCTATGTAAAGCGAATCTGAGAAAAGATAATCAAACTCTGTGCTGTCAGGCGTAACGGGGCAGATGTACGTTCTTTTAATTTTTGTCCAGGGTTTTGGAAACGGACCCGGCACCAATTCAGTTAACGGATCTTTGTAAGCGGCTTCAATCATTTTAGCAAACACAGGCAACGCGGCTCTTGAACCCTGTCCGCTGCCGCTTCTGAAATGTACAGAACGATAATCAGCACCTACCCAAACACCGGTAACCAAATCGCGGGTCATACCCATGTACCATGCATCACTGTAGTTAGATGTTGTGCCGGTTTTACCTGCAATTTCGTTGTTCTTTGGAAAAATATCATAGCCCCAAAGTGCTTGCGATGTGCCTCCGGGTTCTTGTAATGCCCCCAACAACATGTAACACATAAGCCATGCAGTTTCTTCGTCAATAACCTGTTCTGTATAGCTCTTAAAATCGCCAATTTGTTCGCCATCGGAATTGTAGATTTTTGTAACAATTATAGGATCGCTTCTTTTACCTTTATTAAGAAATGTGGAGTAAGCCTTGGTCATTTCGTAAACACTAACATCACTTGATCCAAGGCAAATAGATGGAACGGAATCAAGTTTTGAAATGATGCCGGCTTTGTGTGCATACTCAATTACTTTGCCCCAACCAATGCTGTCGGTAATTTGTGCGGTGATGGAGTTGCAAGACTGTGCCAAAGCCCTACGCAAAGTTTTGGTGCGATAGGAGAACTTGTTATCGCTATTTTTTGGTTCCCAAACTTGCCCGCCTTCGTATTTTATCTGTACTGGCTTGTCAACAAACTTATCACACGGAGTAAACGAGTCGGCAAGGGCGGCCAGGTACGCAAATGGCTTAAAGGTAGAGCCTGCCTGCCTCCTGCTTTGTGTAACATGATCGAACTTGAAAAAATTATAATCTATTCCGCCAACATAAGCGCGAATTTCGCCCTTAAAAGGATCAATGCTCATTAGACCCACGTTAAGCAACTTTGCATAATAGCTTAACGAATCCATTGAACTCATTAGCGTGTCCTTATATCCTTCCCACGAAAATATTTTCATAGGCTTTTTTCTTCTGAGTTCAAAATTTACAGAGTCTATGTTGTTATTGAACACAAGTTTTAATTCTTCGTAGAGAGGAAGTTTTTGAATCTGGTCTTCTAAAAAGTTGGGGATTTCCACACCTGTATCATCGCGCCACGGATTTTTTCCGCGCCAGTGTTCGTAAAAACTTTTTTGCAGTTTTTTTAGATGGGAGCGCATGGCATTTTCGGCATGTTTCTGCAAACGGGAGTTAATGGTGGTGTATATTTTTAACCCGTCTTCGTAAAGGTTGTAACCATGATTTTGTAACCAGCCCTTAATGCTTCTTTCTACAAATTGACGTATATAGGAGTCATTATCACTGCTCATACGTTTACGAAGATTTAATGCTATTGGCAATTGTGTAACACTATCATAAACGTTTTGCTGTATGTAATTATACTTTAGCATTTGACCTAACACCACATTGCGTCTTTCTTTAGCCCGCTTTTTACTGCGTACAGGGTTGTAGGATGTAGTTGCTTTAAGCAAGCCAACAAGTGTGGCCGCTTCTTCTAATTTTAAATCAGCGGGTTGCTTTGAGAAATAATTTTGACTTGCCACTTTTATCCCAAAAGAGTTGTTGCCAAAGTCAACAGTGTTAAAATACATTTCCAGGATTTCGTTTTTGCTGTAAAACGATTCGAGTTTAAAAGCCGTAAGCCATTCTTTTGTTTTTGCAACAACTGTGCGTAGATAAGGAATGTATTGCAACAAACCCATGTTTACTTTTTTGCGCGTGTTGTACATATTTTTTACCAACTGTTGTGTAATGGTGCTTCCTCCTCTTCCATCGCCTGTGGCTGTAGATGCCACACTGCCGAACAAGGATTGAAAATCCATACCGTTGTGTTGATAAAACCTTACATCTTCTGTAGCAATTAATGCGTTAACAGCAAAGGGAGAAATTTTATCGTAGGTAACAGGCGTGCGGTTTTCGTTATAAAACTTTCCGAGCAGTACACTGTCTTTTGAATAAAACTCGGTAGCAATGGCAACTTGCGGATTCCGAACCTCAGCAAGTTCGGGTAAATAGCCAAAGAGCCAGAATAAGTTTAACTGAAGCGCTATGAAGTAATATCCAACATACAGGCAAAGCCTAATTGACCACAATAAAAATTTATTGCGAACGAACTTAGCTAACAATGGTGTGGTAAAGAACCCGATTAAAAACCTCCACAAAAACCTAAATACTTTTTTAATTATTTGCATGAGGAGTGCGGTTTAGTTTTACGCTTATTGCCTGATGAAACAGGCTGCAAACTGCTATTAAGGATTTATTGAAAATCCTTTAAAAAAAAATTTACTTAACAGTGTCTATCATTCCATAACCTTCGTGGTTAAGAACACCCAAACCGCGCTGCCATATAAATTTATGTACATCGGCATGTGCGTGCATGCTAAACGGAATAAGGTAACCCATCATATTCTGGTCGTGACAATTGCGATAAACGCGCGCAAACTTTTTGTTGCTGTTTTGAATTTTGGCAATGTAATCCTGATCGGGTTGAACATCAAACTCGGCATACTGGCTTATTTGCGATTCGTTAAATCCTGCCTTTTCCATGCTATCCATAGTTTGATTGTAAAGCACATCGCTAAACTCGTGCGATGATGGGTCTAATGATTCGCCAGCGCGGGCTACATCTTTTGCTGGATCAAACAATATAAGCGGAGAAATGCAGAGGTAGCGCATTTTGGTTTGAAATTCGGGATCAGGAATTACTTCCTGTGCTTTGGGAAGTATGTTCATTTTGCCCACAGGTAAAAACGACTTTTCAAAAACACGGGCAATAAGCGCTTTTAAAAACTCTTCGTTGTGGCTTGAAACTACCAGCGTTACTTTAGACGAAAGGAATTTCATAAACCCGTTTTGGATACGTGATGTTCCTTTTAGTGATGAAAAGATAAGATCGGTACGGTTGCCTTCTACATCGGCAATAGAATTTGCCAAACCATCAAACAATAATCTTTGGTGATGCAATGGTAATGCATTAGCCGATGTATTATCGCGCATGAATGAAATTTTAACTCTCATAGTATATTGGAAAAAATCAGATGTGTATCAGCAATAAAAAAAACGATGTAAAAATTAAATCAGATAAACCAGTTTGAAAAAAAGCTCCTCAATCTTTGTTCCGCCAAATGTATAAATATTTTATTTGCAAACGCAAGTAATTTATTTGGGTAGCCGATAGCTTTTAAAACTGCGAAAAGAATTGTGGTGGAAATTAAAAAGCCACTATCTTAATGACACTAAGTTTTTTGCTTTTTCTTTTTTGCTGCCGGAAACAATACGTTGTTTAAAATTAAGCGGTAGCCCGGGCTGTTTGGGTGCAGGTTTAAATCTGTAGGTGGGTCGCCAACCATGTGCTGGTAGTCTTCGGGATCGTGTCCGCCATAAAAAGTCCAGGTGCCTTTACCAAAATCTCCGTGTATGTATTTGGCTTCGCCTGCGGCTTTGTTCTCACCCATTATTAAAATTTCGGGCTTAATAAATTTTTTATTGAAGGCAGTGGTTTGCCCCATAAATGCTTTTATAACCTGCACATGATTTTGGCAAAGCATGGTGGGAACAGGATCCCACTTGGCACTGAAATCAAAGAGCGTAAACACATCCTCATCTCTGTTTACCCTGCGTGTGGTAGTAACATCAATATTAGAAAAACGATACTCCATAGGGTTTGTGCTGAGTGTGAAATTTTCGAATGCAAAACAGCGCGAGTAATCTAATTTGCTGTTGTAGCCCGGTGTGCTGCCATCGCCATCATACATGTGTTCGCAAACATCTAATCCTTCGGCAGAGAGGGAAATATCGTACGTGTCGGTTCCACTGCACATGGTAAATAAAAATCCGCCACCGCTAACAAATTCTTTTATGCTTTTGGCAACACCTAACTTTAGTTGCGAAACTTTTTTGTAACCAAGTTTGGTTGCCATTGCCTCCATGCTTCGCTGTTGCTCCTGGTACCATGTGGCGCTGCGGTATGCGGCATAAAATTTTCCGTACTGCCCGCTAAAATCTTCGTGATGGAGGTGAAGCCAATCGTATAAAGATAGCTTTCCGGTAATTATCTCTTCGTCATAAATAATTTCGTAAGGAATTTCGGCATAGGTAAGTGCAAGGGTTACGGCATCGTCCCAGGGGCGTTTGTCTTTGGGCGAATACACACACATTTTGGGCGGTTTTTCTAACTTCATTACATCCATGTTTGCCTGCGGGTCTAAAATTTCGGTTACTATTTGGTTAGCCTGCCCTTCGCTTATTACGTTAAAAGAAACTCCTCTTATGTTTAACTCGGCTTCAAACACCGGGTTTTGCAAAAACATAAAGCTTCCGCCACGGTAGTTTAGCAGCCAATTTACTTCCACTCCTTTTTGCAAAACCCAGTAGGCTATGCCATAAGCTTTGAGGTGATTTTTTTGAACCTCGTCCATAGGAATTAAAATTTGGGCTGAAAAACTTTTAAAGCCAATAAAAGAGAGGAGTAATATGCAAAGGATTTTTTTCATGCTGCTATTAATAATGCGTAACGAAAATATAACATCTTAAATTATGCAGGCTAAATTAAGGATGAAATGAAAAATTTGAGCTTAAAACAAACCCCAATTATAAAATCAATTTTAACAAACAAGGGTCTGACTCAATTGCAAAAGAGTCTGACCTGTTTGCAAAGATCTCTGACACGATTTACAGAAAATTCATAACCTCAGCAATTAATGCCCCTCTTGCTAAAGAAACTAATATTAATACAGAAAAAGTAAACCAGGATGCACCTGATAGTTATTGACTAACAGCAAATGGGAAATTTACGATGCTGTTGCCCACATTCATTATTAAATTATAAAAACCAGCAGGTAGTTGCGATGCATTAAAGTCTATTTTATGACTACCGGGTATTTCATTATTTAAAACAATTTGATGAACGGTATGCCCTGTAACATTTACAATATCAAATTTTACATCAGCCTTTTCGGGCAACGAATAATATATAAATGCCGATTGGTTTACCGGATTTGGAAGCACTTTACTAATGGATATCTGGTTTAATGTTTCCTCCACTCCTACTCCATTGGAAAGAACTACATCATCAACCATAAAAGAGTTGCCTAATGCAATAGGATTGCCAATTGTATCATTTATTGTAAAAGCTATTTGACATTTTGCAGGGTTAATACCAAAGGTGTAAAAGGGTAAATTAACTAATGTAAATGAAGATGAAGGAGTATTAATGTTTTGACTTGCTGCACTTATTAAAGCACCATTTGATTGAAAAATTGCAGCAGAAGGAACAAAAGCAACGGTACCTGCCTGCGTAAATTTGTAATAGAAGCTGACATTAGTGTACAGTTGTGCAACAGGAAACCCCTGCCCGGTAATATCAGTACTTGACAAAAAAGGGGCTAAAGTTACAGTAGATACCTGCACTACATCTCCTTGTGCAGCTAATGCACCACTGTGCGCTACAGAGGTTTGTGTAATGGGTAGGTAAACGGTTGCTACATTATTAGTGCTCCAACTAACAGGGTTACCTCCAGCCCAGTTTTCAAAGCCTGGGTTGGGAACAGGGTTTTGTGCAAAGGCAAATTTGCCTGTAACTAAAATAAGAAGAAGGAACTTAGATGTTTTATTCAGGGCTTGAGGTTTTAGAGCAACTAAAGTAAAGGAAAAAGAATCCAGCAGACAGGCTGTTGATAAGTTTACCACTTAGCCCCTGGGTAGGCCCTATACAAAAACTGCATTTCAGCAAGTATGTAGCCTAACTGTTCGGTATGTATTCCTTTGCGGCTTCCTTTTCGTAAAAAGTTGTGCGCTACGGGTATGGTTAGCGTTGCTTCTGTAAGAAGTTGTGTAACTTGTTTAGTCCAGAGGTCTTTTATTTGGGCAATATTGGCGGCAATGTTTTTATCGGCAAGGGTTGTTTCCAGTTGGTCAGCATCAAAAAGATCATCGGTAAAAAGCCAAAGTTCGTTTAATGCGGTTTGCATTCTTAAATGGCTTTCATCAGTACCATCGCCAAGACGCAACACCCACTCGCCCGAGTGCCTTACATGATAGGTAACTTCTTTTAGTGATTTGGCAGCAAAGGCTGAAAGGAATTGGTTAGTGCTTTGTTGCAGTAATGTATATTGATGATACTGGTAAACGCTGATTAAGTACTGGCGTAAAATTGTTTTTCCGAAATCGCCATTGGTTTGTTCAGCAAGCAGAAAATTTTTAAACTCATTAGCATCGCGTCCAAAAGCAATATCATCTTCTGATGTGCCATCTTTTTTTAATTCAGACACGTGGGCATACACTAATCTTGACTGACCAATTAAATCTAAGGCAATGTTTGATAGTGCAATATCTTCTTCCAAGATAGGACCATGCCCGCACCATTCAGTAAGGCGCTGTCCTGCAATTAAGGATGTATCGGCAAGGCGCGTGCAGTATTCAATAAGTTCCGCTTCCATTATAGCTGTTGCAAAAAATTAAATTTGTTTGATGCCTTCTGGCGTTTTATAAAAATTGGGATGGCGGTAAACTTTATCGTTGGCAGGTTCAAAAAAGGAGCCTAAATCTTCAGGGCTTGATGAAACTATCTGATCGCTTTTAACAACCCAAAGGCATGTAGCCTCGTTTCTGCGGCTATAGACATCGCGCGCATTTTGCAATGCAATTTCTTTATCTGATGCTCTTACACTGCCAGCATGTTCAAAAGGAGCACCGGGTTTTTTTTGAGTAAATACTTCCCACAAATCCCACTGAGTGTCGGTCATTTTTGAAATTATAAATTACGAGTTATGAATTATAAGTTGAGGAATCAGGCGGCTTGCAGTTTACTTTTTTTGGAGGCATAAGCCTGAGCAGCTTCGCGCACCCATTGCCCGTTTTGGTGTGCATCTTTTCTTTGTTTCATGCGCTGTTGGTTGCAGGGACCATTGCCGGATATTACTGCATTAAATTCATCCCAATTAATTTCTCCCCAATCGTAAGAACGTTTTTGGGTATTGTAGTTTAATTTTTCATCGGGTAATTTTATGCCAATTGCTTCTGCCTGTGGAACAGTTCTGTCTATAAAGCGCTGCCTTAAATCATCATTAGAATATAGTTTTACTTTCCATCTCATTAAGTCGGCACTGTTTGGTGAGTTGGTATCGCTTGGCCCGAACATCATTAAGGACGGCCACCAAAAACGGTTAACAGCATCCTGCGCCATTTTCTTTTGTGCATCACTTCCGTTCATCATATTAGCTAAAATCTGGTAGCCTTGTTTGTGATGAAAGTTTTCTTCTTTACAAATACGCAACATTGCGCGTGCATAGGGCCCGTAGGAGCATTTTGCCAAAGCGGTTTGGTTAACTATAGCTGCTCCATCAACCAACCAGCCAATAGCACCCATATCTGCCCAGTTAAGTGTAGGGTAATTAAATATGCTTGAGTATTTAGCGGAGCCGTTTAAAAACTGATTGAGCAGTTCTACCCTATCGGCACCCAAGGTTTCGGTAGCGCTGTAAATATAGAGCCCATGCCCAGCCTCATCCTGCACTTTGGCAAGCAAACAAACCTTGCGAGAAAGGCTTGGCGCGCGCGTTATCCAATTACCTTCGGGCAACATACCTACTACTTCGGAATGTGCATGCTGGCTCATCATCCTTATAAGTTGCTTGCGGTATTTCTCAGGCATCCAATCCTTGGGCTCGATGGTTATGCCTGCTGCAATTTTTGCTTCAAAGGCATCTTCGAGCTTTTTAATATCTGTTACGTTGCTCATATTTTGGTGTGCAAATTTACTTTTTAAAACAATTGCATAAAAGTTTGTTTCAGGTTGTTTAATACGGTCAACAACCCTCTTTAACTAAAGGTAAAAATCGTAAGCATAAATTTTTATTTTTGCCCGCCATTTTAAACTCACTACATGCGCAAAGTATTTTTTGTTCTTTCTGTAATAACGGTTTTGTTCAGTTCTTGTTTAAGCCGTAAGCAAATGGCATATTTCCAGGATGGTAATGACGAGTACCCACCCAAACCGGTGCAGACAGATATTGCAGTTCAAAAATTTGAACCGGTTATAGGTCCAAAAGATATTCTATCCATTTTTGTTGCCAGTTTAAGTCCTGAAGCAAGTAGTTTTTTTAACACTATGGCTGTAAAAGGTGGCGAAGATGCTACTGGCCTAGCAAGTGCCGTGGGTTATTTGGTTGATGTAAACGGAAACATAGAAATGCCGCTGATAGGCAAAATAAAATTAGGCGGGCTTACCACAAGCCAGGCAACAGACTTAATTAAATCTAAGCTTGAAAAGTTTTTGCAAAACCCATCAGTACGTCTTTATTTTGAAAACTACAGGGTAACTATACTGGGAGAGGTTATAAGACCAGGAGTTTACCAGGTGCCCAATGAAAAAATTACGTTGCCCGAAGCATTAGGTCTTGCAGGAGATTTAACGCCATTTGGGAAACGGGATAATATTTTAATTGTGAGAGAAGAGGGTGATAAAAAAACATTTATGAGGTTAGACATCAGAAACAAAGATGTGTTTTCATCGCCATATTATTACCTACACCCAAATGATGTGGTGTATGTAGAACCCAATAAAGGACGTGCAGCGCAGGCTGATGCCTTTTTTAGAATTGCCCCTATAGTAATAAGCACGCTAACACTGGTTGCAGTTATTTATAATACAGCTACCCGTTAAGCTTATAAACCATTTTACATATCATGACTAATAATCAAATTGAGAACGTACAGCTTGAAGAAAAAGGCTTTGACTTTAAAATGTTTTTCTTTAAGTATATACTCAGCTACTGGTATTTGTATGTTATTACCATATTTTTTTGTTTGGGTCTTGCTTACTACTATAACTGGTACACCACGCCTGTTTACAAAACATCTACCACACTTTTAATTAAAGATGATAAGCAAAACCCTACTACGCAGGATTTTCTTCAGCAAATAGGCGCATTAGATAACCAGGGTGGTATTGAAAATGAAATGGGAATTTTAAAATCCCGAAACATTATTTCGAGAACAATACAAAATCTTAATTTTGATGTAAGCTACTATTTGGTAGGAGACATAAAAATATCTGAGCTTTATAATTTAACTCCTATAAGGTTTGTGTATGATACCTTACGCTATGGCGCTTATGGCACTCCCATTTCTTTGCAGGTTTTAAACTCATCGGATATTGAAATATCGTACGAAATAAAAGACAGCCAAAAAAGTTCAGTAGTAAAAACAAAGTTTGGGCAGGTAAACAATAATGAGCTTGGCATTTTCAAAATTGAAAAAACAGAAACCTTTGATGATGCCTTGTTTAATTCTACCGGCTACGAAAAGAAAAACTATAAAGTATTGCTAAACCGCCACGAAGCCATTGTTGATAAGTATTTGGCTTTACTTAACGTTGATTATACTAATAAAAAATCCACCATACTCCAACTTTCTATCGAAGACCCAGTGCCTCAAAAAGGTGTTGACTTTTTGAATAAACTTATTGAGGTTTATCTCAATTACGGAATTGAGTTGAAAAATGAAATAACCAAAAACACTTTAAAATTTATTGATGAGCAACTTGCAGGTGTAACCAAAGACTTATCAAAATCAGAAGACTCGTTAAAGGGTATTAAAACCACCAGAGGAATTACTGACTTATCGAAAGAATCGGCAACTTTTTTAGAAAGTGCAAAAACATATGACATAAGAATTTCGGAAATTGACTTGAAATTGAGTTTCCTCGGATACCTCGAAAGATATTTAAGGGAAAATAAAAATATAAAGCAACTGAATCCGGCTTCTATTGGCATTGATGATGCATTACTTATTAGACTGGTAAATCAGTTAAATGATTTAATGAACCAGCGCGAGAGACAATCAAAATTAGTAGGACCTGAAAACCCAATTCTCGTTACACTTACTATTCAAATTGAAAATACAAGACGCGATTTGCTGGAGAATGTAAAAAGTATTAGAGATGGATTGACAGCCTCACGCAATGAAGCTCAGATTCAGTTAAACAGGATACAGGGTCGCCTTAAAGATATACCCGGTGCTGAAAGAGAGATAGTGGAAATTACCAGAGAGAAAAGCATAAGAGAAGGCTTATATACTTACCTTTTAACCAAACGCGCAGAAACTGCCATATTAATGGCATCGACCATATCAGATAACAGGGTGGTTGATTATGCACGCACAATTATTAAACCCGTAAGACCTGTAAAAGCGCAGACTTATGCCATATCATTATTACTTGGGCTATTAATTCCTGCGGGTTTTGTTTACCTGAAAGATGCCCTTAACGACAGCATAAGGGATAAAGGAGAGTTAGAAAGACAAACCTCTATTCCGTTGTTAGGAATGATTGGAGTTAACAAATACGAATCGCCACTTATTGTGTCTCATAAGCCAGGCTCAATGATTTCGGAAGCATTCAGATCAATAAGAACAAACCTTCAGTATTTCAGTCCTGATAAGAAGAAGAATATTATACTTATTACTTCAAGTATTTCTTCTGAAGGTAAATCGTTTTGTTCTATGAATCTTGCGCTTATTTATGCGCTAAGCGGAAAAAAGACCGTGCTTATAGGATGTGATTTGCGTAAACCAAAAATTGTAAACGAGTTTAAGCTATCTAACGAAATAGGGGTAAGTAATTATTTAATTGGTGCAGCTAATTTAGAACAGATTACGCAACCATCGGGCGTATTGCCAAACTTAGATGTGATAGTTGCCGGACCAAAACCGCCAAACCCTGCCGAGCTTTTAATGAGCGATAAGATGCGCGAATTGGTAAACACCCTAAGTGAAAAATATGACCATGTGATTATGGACTCGCCTCCAATAGGATTAGTTACAGATGGTATGTTGTTAACAGAATATGCCGCAGCCACCGTATATGTGGTAAGACAAAATGTAACACGAAAGCATCATTTGGAGTATGTGAATTCTTTATACGAGCAGGGAAAAATTAAAAACCTTAGCATAATTTTAAATGCTGTGCAAGCCGGAGGTGGCGGATATGGTTACGGGTATGGGTATGGCTATGGATACGGGTATGGGTATGGGTATGGCTACGGTTATGGATATTATGACGAGGACAACGATAAAAAAACCAAAAAAGGTTTGTTTGGTAAAAAGAAAAAATAATAGCTATCTTTTTTTGTGGGTTTTATAGAAAATCTCATGTTTTTTTCTTCCTTCCTCAATTTTTAAAAGTGGTTTGCATTCTTTAAGCGTATTGCGTAATTCGTTAGGCAATTGCTCATAAATGTTTGTGCCTTTTGTTTTCCATTCAAGCATGTCATCACTTACATCTTTTACAACTTTTGCGGGGTTGCCCACTACTATTTTACGCGAAGGTATAACCATATCATTAGGTAAAAATGCAAGCGCTCCTATAATACACCCTTCACCAACTACCACGTTATCCATTAACACTGCATTCATTCCCACTAAACAATTTTTGCCAATGGTGGCACCGTGTATTATTGCTCCATGACCAATATGAGCCTGCTCGTGTAACACCACCGTAACTCCCGGAAACATGTGAATAGTACAATTTTCCTGCACGTTGCAATTATCTTCAATAACAATTTGTCCCCAATCCCCGCGTATGGCAGCACCAGGTCCTATATAAACGTTTTTACCAATAATAACATCACCGGTTACACAAGCTTGTGGATGTATAAAAGCAGTGGGGTCAATAACAGGCACAAAACCATTAAACTCATAAATCATATCTGTTCAATTTGCTGCTAAACTAACTTATTTACAGAGGCTCTTAAAAGTCAACTTTCTAATTATCTTCGCCACTCAAATTTTTAAAAAACTATGGCATACGATTTAATTGTAATAGGAAGCGGTCCGGGAGGATATGTAGCTGCAATACGCGCATCGCAATTAGGAATGAAAACCGCAATTGTTGAGCGCGAAAATCTGGGTGGTATTTGTTTGAATTGGGGATGTATTCCTACAAAAGCATTGCTAAAAAGTGCATCGGTTTTTGAATATCTGCAACATGCCGCTGACTACGGAATTACTGTTAACGGAGGCTCGCCCGATTTTAGCAAAATTATTGCGCGCAGCCGTGGTGTTGCCGATGGAATGAGCAAAGGAGTTCAGTTCCTGATGAAAAAAAATAAGATTGACGTTATTAACGGTCATGCAAAATTGCTTGGCGGAAAAAAAATAGAAATTACTGCTGCTGACGGAAGCAAAACAATACAGGAAGCACCACACATTATTCTTGCAACAGGAGCACGCTCACGCGAGTTACCAAACCTAAAACAAGATGGTAAAAAGATTATAGGCTACCGCGAAGCAATGTCTTTAGGCAACCAACCAAAAAGCATGGTAGTGGTTGGCAGTGGGGCTATAGGTAGCGAGTTTGCTTATTTTTATAATGCAATGGGCACAAAGGTTACGTTGGTTGAGTTTATGCCCAACATAGTTCCGGTTGAAGACGAGGAAGTGAGCAAACAATTAGAACGTTCTTTCAAAAAAATTGGAATAACGGTAATGACAGAAAGCTCTGTAGAAAGTGTTGATACAAACGGTAACGGATGCAAGGTGAAAATAAAAACAAAAAAAGGTGAAGAGTTTATAGATTGTGACGTTGTTTTAAGCGCAGTGGGTATAGCTGCTAATGTTGAAAACCTTGGGCTTGAAACTGCTGGTGTAATTACAGATAAAGGAAAGGTTTTGGTTAACGATTATTATGCAACCAACATTCCTGGTATATACGCAATTGGAGATATTGTAAAAGGACAAGCATTGGCGCACGTTGCATCAGCTGAGGGAATTACTTGTGTGGAAAAAATTGCAGGTCATCATCCTGAACCTATCAACTATAATAACATACCCGGCTGCACTTACTGCTCACCCGAAATTGCCTCAGTTGGCTATACAGAGAAACAAGCAAAAGAGGCTGGCCATGAAATTAAGGTAGGTAAGTTTCCCTTCTCAGCCTCGGGCAAAGCAAAAGCCGGTGGTGTATCTGAAGGATTTGTTAAACTAATTTTTGATGCGAAGTATGGCGAGATATTGGGCGCACACATGATTGGCGCTAACGTTACAGAAATGATAGCCGAAGTAGTTGCAGCACGCAAGCTGGAAAGCACAGGGCACGAAATAATTAAAACTGTACATCCGCACCCAACCATGAGCGAAGCAGTTATGGAAGCTGCTGCTGCTGCCTATGGTGAGGTTATTCATTTGTAAAATTTTTTCAGGAAGACATCTTTTTACGGAACTCCTTTTATAAAATTGCCAATCTATTTCACTTGTGAAGTTTAAAACAGGAACTCCGCTCTTATTTTTTTTATTTTTTGCACTTAATTGCATCGCACAAAACGAAGCTTTTTATGGCGGTGCAAGAGTGGGTTACGGATACAGTGTTCCCACACAAGATGCAATTTACAACCAGGTTTTCAGAACCGGTTATGCCCCCACTTTCGGAATTATATTTGAGCAAAACAAAAATGAGAACCTCAATATTTGCGGGGGAGTGAATATTATTTACCGATCGTACAAAAGCGATAATTATTTTATCCCTAACGTTGACCCAACATCATATGAATACAAAGGTTGGTCAAGCGATATTTATCTTTCATTACCTATTATTTTTAAATCGGGCGATGCCAACGGTCCTTATATTGGCATTGGCATAGCGCCAGAATTTTTTGTTTCGCAGGTTGCCAAAATAAGTTCATCGCGTAAAAACAAAGTCTTTGACTCTACGCATTCATTCCGCATATTCCAGCTTTCATTAATTGGAAAAATTGGCTACCAGCACAACATTAAACGCAAACACAAAGTATTTTTTGAACTAGAAGGCAATCAAGGAATGATACAACTTACAAATGATTTTGTTTCAAATCTGGGAAAGGGTGTTATTACTCGCTTTAACGGTAGTTTTATATTTGGTTACATGTACCAGATAAGCACCAATGGGCGTATAAAGTAAGTTTACTTTTTAGCCTGAGTACGTTAATAAAAACTAATTTATTCATTTTGTCGTTAGAGTGATTACTTAGTTTTGTTTTAATGAATAGATTAATTTTTATCGTTTGCTTTTTTCTCTTCCCATTTTCCTTTTGCAGTGCACAGGAGTTGTGGGATGATGATTCTTTAAAAAATCAAAAAGTATTCACCTCGATTAGCGAAGCATTACAAAACCCCGATTCTGTTTTCAGACTTGATTTGAGCAAGCAAAAACTTACTGAAATCCCTGCCCAGGTTTTTCAACTAAAAAATTTAAGAGAACTGAAGGCTAATAAAAATAAAATAAGTGTTATTTCTGAGGCTATCTCCACTCTTACACTCCTTCAATCGCTTTCTTTAGAAAATAATAAACTTAAAGCAATTCCTCCTCAAATAGGAGAATTAAAAAATTTAAAGTACTTAATCTTAAACCGTAACCTTATAGAAACAATACCACCCGAAATAGGTAAACTTTTTAATTTGGAGGATTTAGAGTTGTGGGATAATGAAATAAGTGTAATTGCCGATGACATTCGTTTTTGCAGCAGTCTAAAAGTACTTGAGTTGCGGGGCATCCTTTTTTCTGATGAGCAGCAAAGACACATTCATGACATCCTCCCTTACACCAAGGTTTACTTTTCGCCAAGTTGCAACTGTAAGAATTAAATAGTGAGGGGTGACACCACTGGCCTAATGAGTTTGTTCACACTTTTTAAATCGACTTCGTTAAAAACCAAATGCCTTTGGCGCTTTTCTCATATGGACATAGTTTTAATTTCACAAAAAATATGATTTTTCTTAATCTAAAATATTTAAAACTTTTTGTTGAAAAAATCGTATGCTTAAGAATAATGGATTGCAATACACTAGTTTTCTCTGCCCTTTTATTTAGTAGCAGCAACAATTAATGAAAAGAGCACATAGCTTTACTCAAAAAATCTTCTACAGCTTTCCAGCTCAGCTTGCTGTAATGCTACTTAAAAAAAACCAGCTTTTACTTATTTACTGGCTTTTACTCATTGGTTTCGTTACAAGCATTATAGGCAATCGTTTTGGCATTCCGTATCTTTTTTTAGATGCAGAGTATATGGGCACCGTGGGTTTTATTTCATTTTTTATAACTGGACTCGCCTTTGGTATTTTTTATATGGCATTTAACATTACCAGTTACATGCTTAACAGTTTTAGATTCCCATTTCTTGCATCATTGTATAAAACATTCGAAAAGTATTCGCTTAACAACTCTGTAATTCCTGCTGTCTTTTATTTGGTTTATGTAATATGCGTTATAAGATTTCAAATGTTTTACCAGTTAAAATCATTTTTAGAATCTTTGTATTGCGTAGCGGGTTTAATTAGTGGAACAAGCATAGTAGTTTTTTTGACCATAAAATATTTCAGGCATACCAATAAAGATATTTACAAACTTTTTGGAGTTGCATCGGCAGAAGATGAAAGCAAACGGGTACGCAAAATTTCACCCATAAGAGATTCTGAGTTGCGCAAAGCCGACAGAAAAATATGGCGGGTTGATACCTACTTGGTGTTTCCTTTTAAACAAAAAATTGTGCGCAGCACATCGCATTATAAATCGTTTATGCTCGAAAGTGTTTTCAGGCAAAACCATATTAATGCGGCAGTTTTGGAAATGATAATTTTTATCACCTTTATTTTGCTTGGGCTCTTTAGAGATTATGCCATTTTTAGGATACCGGCAAGCGCTAGTGTTTTGTTGCTTTTTGCAATTATTATAATGATAGCAGGAGTATTCAGATTTTGGTTGCGCGCATGGGCAAACACACTTATTGTAAGTATTTTTATTGTAATAAATTTTCTTTCAGGCTTTGAAATTTTTAATGTAAAAAACAAAGCCTATGGTCTATCATACAAAAACGATCCTGAGCCCTATACTTTTGAAAACCTGGAAAACAAACTCACACAAGAGCGTTACAGCCAAGATTATTTAAACGGAAAACTTACACTTGAAAATTGGGCAAAAAAATTCGGGCCCGATACCAAAAAACCGAAATTAGTTTTACTCAACGTTAGTGGTGGTGGTGTGCGGTCGGCACTTTATTCGGTAAAAACATTAACGGTAATAGACAGCGCCTTAAACGGAACATTTTTAGACCACGTGCATTTAATAAATGGTTCATCGGGCGGAATGATAGGCGCAGCATACTACCGCGAACTGTATATGCGCTCAACCAACTTTCAAAAAGATTTGCAAATAAATAAAGATATTTACCTAAAAAATATTTCAAAAGATTTATTAAACGCAACAGTATTTAGCTTTACGGTTAGCGATTTGCTTTTAAACTTTCAGCGCTTTACTTACCAAGAACAAAGCTACCTTAAAGACAGAGCTTATGCTTTTGAGCAACAACTTAACGAAAACACAGGCTATGTTTTTGATAAAAAGCTTGACGAGTACATGCTGCCCGAATTAAAAGCACAAATACCCCGTATTATAGTAAGCCCTACAATTATTAACGATGGCAGGGTGGCTATAATAAGTCCATTGCCAAGCTCTTATCTTCTTAAAAGCAAGTACAACAGTAAGTACAGCAATGCCGTGCCTGATGGGATAGAACTAAAATCTTTTTTCTCTGAGCACAACCCCGGTAACTTAAGATTTACATCAGCATTGCGAATGAATGCCTCATTCCCTTACATTATGCCATCAGCATCCTTGCCAAGTACCCCTTCTATTGAAGTGATGGATGCGGGCATAAGAGATAATTATGGCGTTGTAAACTCTTATCGTTTTCTTGTAACCTACAGCCAATGGATTAAACAAAACACATCAGGAGTAGTGATTGTGCAAATAAGAGACAACAATAAAAATGAGTACATAGAAACTTCTGACATTAAAACTATTTCAGAAAAACTTCTTTCGCCATTTAAAAACATAACCGGAAATTTTTTGCTGATGCAAGATTACCGTAACGACACCGACATGGAAAATCTTAAATCTATTTTTGGAGAAAGCTTGAGCTACATTAATTTTGAGATGACTCAAAAACAGGAAAAAATATCTTTAAGCTGGCATCTTACCGAGCGTGAGAAACAATATGTAATTCAGCAGGCAAGCAGCCCCGATAACCTTAAAGAATTACAAAATTTAAAAACACTTTTATCTCGATAATTAATCCAATTTGAAATCTATAAACTGGTACAGGTTTAAACCCGTTTGTAGGTGGTTTCAGTTGCTTTGTCTGACTGCCCCTGTGGTGATACATTATACGCAGTAATTATAATTTCATTTTCACTAACAATAGTTATTTCCGTCTTCCATCCCCAGCGCTCAGGATAACCTTTAACGCCATAAGTTCCAAAAACAGAAAACAACTTATCTTCCTTCGCTCCTTGGGAAAACATTATTCCTGTTCCCATGTGAAAGCTGTCAACCCACGCACATTCAAATTTATCTTCTACAAAACTGTATCCCATTATTGCCACACCTTCAAACTCCTTATCATCTAATTTACCTTTGTATTCATGCAAAATAAACCGCCCACCAAGTATTGCTTTAATAGTTCCCTGCATTGGAGATTCATCACTTAACTGACCGGGCTCAAACCATGTTTTTGTTATGCCATGCCAGTTGCCGCAAATTTTTTGGAGATTAAAATGTGTGCCGGCCTTAACCGATGTTTCAAAATTTTCCTGCATGATAATGATGTAATAGTTTAAAAATGATTATAAATATTCCTCAATATTTAATTCCTCCAGAAACTTTTCTGATAGTTTAATATCGGTATGCAAAATACGATCGTTAGAAAGTGGCGGAACTACTTTACGAAAATCAGCAAACAGCTTTTCTAATTTAATGGAAGATGTAAGTGGTTTACGAAACTCTATGCCCTGTGCAGCATTTAACAACTCAATAGCGAGTATTGTTTGCAGATTGTTTACAACACGCAGCAGTTTAGTTGCAGCATTAGCGCCCATACTTACGTGATCTTCCTGCCCATTGCTGCTAACAATACTATCAGCTGAAGCGGGCATACACAGTTGTTTATTCTGGCTTACAATTGATGCAGCGGTATATTGCGGAATCATCATACCTGAATTTAGCCCCGGGTTAGAAACCAAATAAAGCGGCAGCCCTCTTTGCCCACTGATAAGTAAGTATGTCCTTCGTTCGGAAATACTGCCAAGCTCACTTAAAGCCAATGCCATAAAATCAAGAGGTAATGCCAAAGGTTGTCCGTGAAAATTTCCGGCAGAAATTATTAAATCTTCTTCCGGAAAAATAGTGGGATTATCGGTAACAGAATTTATTTCGTTAAATAAAACCGATGCACAATAATTGATTGCGTCTTTACTTGCGCCATGCACCTGAGGTATGCAACGAAATGAGTAAGGGTCTTGTATATGCTTTTTTTCCTGTTTGATGATTTGGCTGCCATCAAGCAAGGTTCTAAAGTTTAAAGCAGTTTGTATTTGTCCTGGGTGAGGTCTTATTTGTTGTATGAGATGATGAAAAGGTTCGGGTCTGCCATCATAAGCCTCAAGGGACAGTGCGCCAATTAAATCTGCAATTTGAGATAATTTTTGTGCCTTAAGTAAACAAAACACAAAATAGCTGCTCATAAACTGTGTGCCGTTGAGTAATGCCAGTCCTTCTTTAGATTTTAACTTAATTGGTTGCCAGTTAAATTTTTTAAGCACATTGGCAGTAGGCATTTTTTTATTTTCACAATAAACTTCGCCATACCCTAACAGCGGAAGACATAAATGCGCAAGCGGAGCCAAGTCGCCAGATGCTCCCAAACTTCCCTGCTCATAAACTACAGGATAAATTCCGTTATTGTAAAAATCAATAAGCCTTTGTACAGTAAGTAATTGCACACCACTGTTACCGTAAGCAAGCCCCTGTATTTTTAAAAACAACATTAAACGAACAATGTCGTGACTAACTTCGTTTCCGGTGCCGCAAGCATGGCTCATTACTAAATTCTCCTGCAATTGTTCAAGTTGGCTTGCGTCAATACTTTTATCATATAAAGAACCAAAACCCGTATTAATACCATAAATTGGTTTGCGGTGGGCAACCATTTTGTTGTCTAAGTAAGAGCGGCAGTTTTCTATTCGCTTAATGGCTTCATCACTCAATACCAATTTGGTATTAGATGAAACAACAGATTCAATTTTTTTAAAATCTATATGAGTAGATGAAATAGCGTGTGTCATAAATTTAAAAGTATGGTTGCAAAGAAAAACAAGTTTGGGAACTAAAAACTACCTTGCTATAGAAAAATGGAGGTGGTTAATTAAGATTAAAAAAAATGCTTTCAGAAGCTACCACTCATCCTTCTTTACCTTTGGTGCGGTAATAACAGCCTTTTCCAAGTCGGCAGTTAGTTTCTTTGCCATTTCATCGGTTTGTGTAAGATAGCCAGCCCAATCAGTTTTGTAATATTGGTTTTTGGTATCCATCCATCTTTCGGCAGGGAAAGCAGACACCTGCTGCCAGTTGAAACTTGAAAGTATGTATCTGAATTTTCCTTCTTTACATTCAATGGTAAGCGTGTACATTACATCACCTGCATCGGCAGCTACTTTTGTTTTTTTATCGGGCTGGTCAAAAATTTTGTAGCGGGCCTTAATAACGAGTTTGCCCTCTTCCGCATTTTTTTCTCTTATAACATTTGCCGGATTTTTATAAAAAGTGTTAGCCCATGTAAATGCGCGGTTATACAACTCGGCTTTGGTTACTCCAGCCACCTCAGTTACCTTTTTATAGGTAATAAGTTTTGATTCATCATCAACCGGAGGAGTGTTTTGTGCTTGTGAAAACACTGATATGAATAATACAGTACTTAATAGAAATAATTTTTTCATTGCAGGGATGGTTTTAAAAATGTAAAGAAAAGAATTATCCTTTATTAACAGGAACCTTAATTTTTGTTCCGGCTTTTAGGCCTTTGGCGGCAACAGGATTTAATTTTTTAAGCTGCGTAACTGTTACACCATTTTGCAGGGCAATACTCCAAAGTGTGTCGCCCTTTTGTACGGTGTGGTACTTAAAATCTTTTTTCAAATCTTGTTTTGCGTAGTCAGGAGCCACGGATTTTTTTTCTTGTTGTTTAAGGGGTGCATTGTTTTCTTTTGATGCCGGAGTTATTTCAGCAGGGTTGCCGCACTCAGGCGCATCATCTTCGCATGCATCATAATTTTCAACTTCAACAACTTTAACAGGACCGGTTTTCTTTACATGCACATGCACATACAACTTTTGCCCTTTTAAAACCTTTGTTCCTTTTATGTGGTTCCATTTTTTTAATTCGTTAACGGAGCAATCGTACTTGTCGGCTATTTCACTTAATGTTTGTCCGCTTTTAACTACATGCGGTTTTTTAACAATAGAAGTAATTGTTTTGTAAACGGTTTTTGTTACTGTAGGTTTTGGGGCAATGGCTTCAAGGCTTGCTATTGCAGTTCCGTCAGTATTTAAATTTTGTGTTGAATCAATAGCGGCAAGTAAAGGCATATCGGGTTGATTACCCATTCGTCCGTAGCCAAGCATTTGAAAATAATTGTTAAGCATATCAGCAACAATTCCATTACGTATTTGTGGGCTTGGCGCTCCAAGTGCAATAGCAACCAACCTATGGTTATTCTTTTTTGCGGTTGCTACTAAACAAAAACGCGCGTTTCGTGTGTAGCCGGTTTTCAAACCATCCACTTCTTCGGGATATTGGATTACAAGTCCGTTATGGTTACGATACACAGCCGAGCCCTTGCCATGACTTACATCTGCATACCCGATATCGGTAATGTTTAAAATTTCATCGTATTTGATTAATTCGTTAGCAAGCAGCAATAAATCTTTGGGTGATGAGCTGTTATCCATTGCGCTGTAATCGCTTGGCAAGCCCGATGGGTTGGAGAAAAAAGTCTGTGTCATACCCAAATTAAAGGCTCTTTCGTTCATGCGTTTAACAAACACATCCACTCTACCCGAAATATGTTTTGCGAGCATGCCGCAAGCTTCGTTGTTGGAAGGAATCATGGCAAGTTTGATTAACCCTTCAACGGTGTACGTATGGTGTACGGTATATGTTTTTTTGCTTCTGCGGCTTTTCTTGTATTTGCGGGTAATGTTTATTTCGTCCTGCCAATCTATGTTACCGGCTTTTAATTCTTCAATTGCAATAAGCGCCACCATCATTTTGGTTAAGGACGCAACGGGGTAAGCATACCCCATGTCCTTTTCCCAAACAATTGTTTTTGTAGTAAAATCGTAAATCAATCCTGCACGAATCTGGCTTGCGTTTTCTTCGGACACCAAATTAGGTTGTAAGCTAATGGTGTAGTTAAAGTTGTTTTTAACTTCGGGTTCTTTGGTAATGGCAGTAGAATCATCGCCACCGGCAAAAGAATTAAAAAAGGAAACTATTAAAAGCGCCAATGGAATCATGCTCTTTGATTTAAAAGGGTTGCAAAAAGAAGAATGACAGTTTAAAACCATGTTTGGCAAGTTTACCTATTATGCTTGTTTGTTTTTATAAATGGGTTGCATCTATTTTACACAACGCTATGTTAATATACGAAGATATAGCTTTAACGTTACTTTAATGATTAAATTTTACATGCCTAAAGATAAGTTAAGTGTTAATAGAATAAAAGTCCATCGGTTGTTAAAATCTAAACTATTTAGCTGAAAAATGATACAATTCTTACAGAACGCACTCACAGCAAGGCTTCGGCAAGGGCTAAGTCCTGCGGGTAGGTTATTTTAATGTTGGATTCCTCGCCTTTTGTAATGAAGATTTTATGTCCGCAAAATTCCATGAGCGAGGCTTCGTCAGAAAAGTTGAGTGGAATATTTTTTTGGGCGCAACTTTCAAAAGCGGTTTGTAATTCGGATGTTTTAAATACCTGCGGTGTTTGCACAGCTTTTAACAGGTTTCTGTCAATGGCTTTGCTTTCGTTAGCATTAACCATACGCACAGAATCTTTTACGTCAATTAAAGGCACTGCATTTCCCTTAAGAGAGGCAACTTCAAATAGGTTTGATATAAGTTTTTTTGAAACCAATGGGCGCGCAGCATCGTGTACAGCTACTAAGCTTGTTTTGTCAGTTACAGTTTTTAATCCGTTGAAAACAGATTCGCTTCTTGTATTACCTCCGTTTGCAAGCTGGTGTTTAACGGTAAAGTTATGTTGGGTGCAAAGTTTTTTCCATTGCCCGTGCAACGACTCGTGCAGGACGATGATGATTTCCGTTTGACCATCATCAAACTTTAAAACTGAATGCATTAATACCGGTAAGCCTTTCAGTAATAGAAATTGCTTCGGTAGTTCTGTATTCATTCTGCTGCCTGTGCCGCCTGCAACAATTATGACTGTGGTTGTTATCAATTTTTTTTGAGGATGGTAATTAATGGCAAACCCGCCTTGTTACATAATTACAAAGCGGGTTCAAAAATAATTTTTTGTTTAATGCAGGTTAAATAATAAGCATGGCATCGCCATAAGAGTAGAAACGGTATTTTTCTTTTACAGCAACTTTGTATGCGTTCATTACATTATCAAATCCGCCAAATGCAGCAGTCATCATCAGCAAAGTTGATTCGGGCATATGGAAGTTTGTAACCATGCAATTTGCAACAGAAAAATCGTAAGGAGGAAAAATAAATTTGTTTGTCCAGCCTTCGTAAGGTTTTAATTCGCCTTGCGTGGAAACGGTTGACTCAATCCCACGCATAGAGGTAGTTCCCACTGCACAAATTCTTTTCTTTTTTAACTTTCCTTTATTTACAATATCGGCACAGGTTTGGTCAACTTTAAACCACTCCGAATCCATTTTATGTTTGGTTAAATCTTCTACCTCTACAGGGCGAAAGGTTCCCAAACCAACATGCAATGTCATTTCAGCAAAGTCCACACCTTTTATCTCTAACTTTTTCATTAGTTGCTTGCTGAAGTGCAAGCCAGCAGTTGGAGCAGCCACCGCACCTTCGTGTTTTGCATACACAGTTTGGTATCTTTCTTTATCGGCAGGTTCTGATTTGCGCTTGATATATTTTGGCAGAGGAGTGTTTCCCAATTTTTCAATTATCTCTCTGAAATCAGCCGAAGTGCCATCAAATAAAAAACGTAATGTTCTGCCACGAGATGTGGTGTTATCAATTACCTCAGCAACCAGCATATCGTCATCACCAAAATAAAGTTTGTTACCTATACGGATTTTACGTGCAGGGTCAACCAACACATCCCACAATTTGCTTTCGTTATTCAGTTCGCGCAAAAGGAACACTTCAATTTTTGCACCTGTTTTTTCTTTGTTGCCATACAAGCGAGCAGGAAAAACCTTGGTATTGTTCATGATCATTACATCGCCATCATCAAAATAACCAAGTATGTCTTTAAAAATTTTGTGTTCAATTTTTCCTGAATCGCGGTGCAATACCAATAAGCGCGATTCATCGCGATTAGCAGCAGGATGGTTTGCTAAAAGGTTTTCGTTAAACGGGAATTTGAATTGTGAAAGCTTCATCTGTCTTTTCTATTATAAGAGTTAAATAAGTCAGATAAAACGCCTGGTTAAATTAGTGCCCTAAAACTTGCACAACAGACATTGTATAAAACTTACGGGTTTATTTTTTTTTGAGGGGCGCAAATATATGTTGGCAAAATGCCGATGGCGAAAAAATGTTGTAAAGTATTGGTTTTCATCAGTATTGATTTCAAAATTGGGCTTTTCGGCCCTTTTGCTCTATTAAAATCTTGGTTTATGTTTGTGCAAACTCTTTAAAATTAAAACTTGTTATGAAAAAACTCACATTAATATTTGCGCTGCAATTATTGTTTCAACAACCTATAGTTGGTCAGGATGTTTTTCAACGTATTTATAACCCGCCACCGCAATCATTTGTAAATCTTGACTGGTATTCATCCCTTTATGCTACCGATTCGGGTTATATAGCTGCCGGAAGTATTAATAATCCTAATGCAGGAGCAACGCTTATGCGACTGAATACCGATGGCAGTATTTTAAGCAACAATGTATATAACATTTCGCCCGGAAACATTTTGGCAAGCATTGATATTGCTCCTTTAAGCGATGGCACTTTTATGCATAATGTTTACGAGGGGTCAAACAGCATTTTTATTAAAACCGAATACAGTGGCGCAACGCTTACTGCCAATAAACTTACTCCCTTATTCAGCACGACAGTTTATAAACAATCACCTAAAGGTGATTTTATATTTGGCGCAGGCAGAAGCCGCAGTAACAATGTTAATGGCGGCATGTTTTGCAAGTTAGATTTAGAAGGTGTTCCGGTCACAGCCACATTTATTTCGGGACCAAGTGACAGACTGGTTACGCTTACCCATATTTTTGAAACTACCGATGGCAATTTTATACTTAGCGGTATCAGACAAATTTACGGTGTGCCTGCTGCTTCAGAAATGCTTATTATAAAAACCGATACAGTGGGTAATCTTATTTGGTCAAGACAATTGGGCATAAATGCAACCACATCTTTACAACCTGTATCAGGTATTGAAGCCAATGATGGTACATTAATGTTTATAGTTAACAATGCCGTTGGATCATTTACCAGTTTATTAAAAACCGATAATACAGGAAATGCTATTTGGTTAAAAACATACAATACTGCTCTCAACCAAAAACCGCAACTATTTACATTAAAAAAATATGGCACCAACGATTTTATTGCGGTTGGAAGCATTGATTCGGCTGGGAGCAGTGCGCGCCCTATGTATATGATTTTTGACGGGGCAGGAAATGTTTCGGATGCAAAAAGATTTACAGGTGTTTCAAATTTAATTTCATCGGGTAATGAATATGACCCTGCTAAGGGGTTGCTAATGTTTGGCATAAAAGATAACGCTGCCAATTTTGGCTACTTTTTATTTAAGACCGATTTAAATTTAAATTCATCTTGCGCATCCTACCCCATTACGTTTCAGCAAACCAATACCGCTACTACCGACAGTGCTATTGTTTACACATCAAGCCCATTGGCATTGGGATATGTTGATGTTGGTGCTAACATTACCATCAATAATTTTACTTCAAGCGATTCTACACTTTGCCCATCTGTTACAGGAATTGTTTCAGATATTGAAAAGCAATTGTTCAGCCTGTTTCCAAACCCGGTTAATGATGGTGTATTGTATATCAATGCAGAGAATATTACAGAGAACAATTTTTTATTGAGGATTACCGATGCAACGGGAAAAGAATTTTTTAATATCCAACTACAATCAGGTAAAAACAGTGTTGATGTGTCTCACTTAAGCAATGGAATTTATTTTTACTGCTTATCAGGAAGCAACATGCATGGTACAGGAAAAATAGTATTATCGCGTTAATTGAGTTATGATTTATTTTTCTCATCTAAAACAATAATTGAATTTAAAATCAGTTCTTCAAAAAGCTTCTAAATTTGCGCAATGAGATTAACTGATTTTTTAAAAGTTTTAGCCATCCTTGTTTTTGTAATATCATCCTTTTCGTCCTGTAAAAAAGATGATCTACTCACCGATTCATCAGCCCGGCTTGATTTCTCTGAAGACACCATCATTTTTGATACCGTGTTTACCACCATTGGCTCCACAACACAATACCTGTTGGTTTATAATAAAAACGATCAGCCCGTTAAAATATCCAGCATACAGTTAGCCAAAGGCAATGCAAGTTATTACAGAATGAATGTAAACGGCATTGCTGCAAATTACGTGAGCGATGTGGAGATAAGAGCGAAAGATTCTCTTTGGATTTTTATTGAAGTAACCATTGACCCCGGCAACCAAAACACCCCGTTTTTAGTGATGGATTCTATTCTGTTTAACCTCAATGGAAATATACAAGATGTTGATTTGGTGGCTTATGGGCAGGATGCACATTTTATTACACCAACAAATAATATAGGTGGATTGGCTTATTCTTTAATTGATACGACCACGTGCGCTACCATAACATGGGATAGTATCAAGCCTTATGTAATTTATGGTTATGCTGTAGTTGATGAATGTCAGACATTAATAATTCAACCCGGGACTAAAATTTATTTTTATAACAACGGGGGGTTGTGGGTTTTTAAAGGTGGCAACTTAGATGTGAATGGAGAATTGGAACACCCGGTAGTATTTCAGGGAACACGTTTGGAACAATCATACTCCGAAACTCCCGGGCAGTGGGATAGAATTTGGATTAACGAAGGAGGAACAAACTCTATTGACTATGCCATTATTAAAAATGGTTTTATTGGATTGCAGACAGATTATTTTGATGATGATTTTAATGTTGCTACTAATTGCACCATTAACAACACTATTATAAAAAATATGAGTGGCGTGGGCATGTATTGCGAGAATTTTAATATTGATGCCAGCAACTTAGTAGTTGCAAATTGTGGAACATCGTGTGCAGCGTTGTATGCAGGTAGTTATAATTTTAAACATTGCACATTTGCGAACTATTGGAGATACGGACAACGAAGTGGGCCAGCGATTTTCTTTGCAAACTATTTTGATAAGTATAATAGTGCAGGGCAAAACATCAGGAATATTTCCTCACTAAACGCCACTATCAGCAATAGTATTGCTTATGGAAACGCTGATAGTGAAATTGATTTTGATTGGGAAAGTGGTGCCGACTCACTTTATAAATTTAAAAACTGTGTAATAAAAGCCGACCCTGCAAGGTTTAACCTTGCCAATTTAAGCCGTTTCGAAAACGTAATTAATAACCAGGAACCTCAGTTTGAAAATACTACAGATAACATTTATAAACTGGAAGACATATCACCTGCGAAAAATTTTGGTGATGTTACCATTGGAGGGCAAGTGCCTTTAGATATTTTAGGAAACAACAGAACAGCAAGCCCTGATTGCGGGGCTTATGAGAGGCAGTGATTTTCTATTATGTTTTAAAGAGAAGAAAGTCAAAATTCGGAAGCTTTTGGGACAGAAAATTGTATCTTTTAACTACCCTGAGATTTCTTTAGTGTAGATCAATCCGGTAACCTCTGCCTTATTAAGCATTAAACAAAACCTACTTTTTTCTCGTATTAAAAAAATCAGTCATAAATTTTAGTTTGTATATATAGGATATTGAACCGTAAATAAGCATTGCACCGATCAAACCTAATAGGAGAAAAACTCCTTGATGATTATCATTATTTTGCTTTGCTCGCATATACACATATATAGTTGTAATGGGAATGAGGTAGAGTGCAAACCGGATAATCATTTTTCTGGCATCTTCAGACCTGTAATATAAACCAACTCCAATGTATAAGACTGCTAAACTTACAACTGCATAAACAAAGTTGTTAGTTAAGTTAATTGTTCCTTCCAAATTAGAAAGACCTTCAAGCGCTCGCCTTTTAAAAGATTGAAACTTGAAAACTATTAACAGAATATCGCCCAAAGACTTTATGTGCACAGCCAAAATAAAAATTGTTGAAATAAAGTGGAATATTTTGGCTTTTAAATGCCCCGTAGTTTTTACATAATCTTTTAATAGTAAAAAAGCGAAAACTATTGCAATGATTATCTGGTGTTTCACTGGTGAAAGTTTTAGTTAAATAAGCAATAAATGAAATAAATTATAACAAAGTAAAATGTAAAACAGCAAATATTAGTATACGCTTTAAAGCCCATAGCTTCCATGTTCTTTGCCTTTTCAAACAACGGAACAACTTTAAAAAAATTAGACACCAGATTATTGTCTGAATTAATATAATTGAAAAGAGAAAGTAATGGCTTATTAGAGGTTATCAAAAGCATGTTGTAATTAAAGTAGGTTCTTAATCACGCCAAGGCTCCCAATAAAATAATAATTATTGTTTCTGTCATTTGCTTATAGATTAATAAACCTCCCCCATCATACACCTCGCCCCACCACCACCAACTGTTTCAATAGTTGGAATACTTACCACCAAAATTTTTGTAAACCTTTGAATGATGCTTAACATTAATGGACTAAAATTATTTTTTGCCTGTTGCGACATGACTAAAAGAGGCTCTCCTTTGTTGTTTGTGAGTTGCAACATGTTGCCGCAAAAGTTATGCATTTGCTCAAATGTTATTTCAAAAATTTCCAAACCATCGGCATTCAGGTTTTTTATTACGTGGCGCTTGTCTTCTTCTTTGGTAATGCTTTCTAAACACAATACTGCAAAGCCATTACCAATGGTTAGCATTACATTGGTGTGATAGATGGCATTTCCGTTTTCATCGTTTGCAGTAAAAATCACGGGCTCATAATTTAATTCATCAGCCATTTTTTTTACAAGCGATTTGTGTGTACGTGGAGATAGTGCTGCATAAATTTTTTTTGACCGATGATTAAAAATCATACTGCCGGTTCCTTCCAAAAAAACATTTTGGTTTTCGTAATCACTTAAATCAATTATGATTTTATAGCCGCCTTCCTTTTTCAGTTTTTTAATAATGTCCTGCCTTCTTTCCAATCTTCGGTTTGGTGCAAGCATTGGGTACAGGTACATTTTATTTTTATGCGTACTAAACCAATTGTTGGGGAAAATCGCATCGGGCCTTACCTTATTGGCATTATCTTCCAAAACCAAAACTCCTATTCCGTTGGCTTTTAAAACTTCAACCATTGTATCAAACTCGGCTAATGCTAAAGCATTAACATCATCTATCTGCCGGTTTATTTGAAAGAAATTGGAGGCTGCCGTTTGGTCATTAAAGCCGAAAGAAACGGGGCGAACCATCATTACTCTATTGGTAAAAAAAAATTTAATGCCAGTGGTTTCCTTTTCTAACTCTTTCATTTTCAACATAAGTTGAATTTATTTACAGAAAAACGGTGAACAAATATCAGCATAAAAAGATTGCTTTAGCGGGTGTTTTTGCGTTTATTTGCACGCTCAAAAATTTAGAAAACTCAAAATCCCATGAACGAATACGGTTTAAAAAATCCAAAAGTATCGGTTGCCGATTTTGGCTTAAAGAACGTTGCCGCTGCGCATTGGAATTTAACAGTACCCGAATTAATTGAAGAAGTAATTATACAAGGTGAAGGCCAACTTACCGATACCGGTGCGCTGGCTGTTGATACCGGTGAATTTACCGGTCGGTCGCCTAAAGACAAGTTTGTAGTATGCGATGCCGAAACCGAAGAGTCGGTTTGGTGGAGTGATGTAAACATAAAGTTTGACAGCGCTAAGTTTGATAAACTTTACGCACGAGTTGCTGCTTACCTTGCCGGTCGCGAAGTTTATGTGCGCGATTGCTACGCCTGTGCCGACCCGCGTTATCGTTTAAACATTCGTGTAATTACCGAAAGTCCTTACCAAAGCATTTTCTCTAACAACTTATTTCTTCGCCCAACGCAAGAAGAAATTTTAAACCTGCCAACTGATTGGATAATTGTAGCTGCCCAAGGTTTTAAGGCTGATAAAGACATTGACGGCACACGCCAGCATAATTTTGCGATTGTAAACTTTACCAAAAAAACCATTTTAATTGGCGGCACCGGTTACACAGGCGAAATTAAAAAAGGAATTTTTTCTGTATTGAATTATGTGTTGCCACATCACAAAGGTGTGTTAAGCATGCACTGCTCAGCCAACATTGGTAAAGATGGTGATACTGCTGTATTTTTTGGCCTATCGGGCACCGGAAAAACAACGCTTAGTGCCGACCCTAACCGTGGTTTAATTGGCGATGATGAGCATGGATGGAGCGATAACACCGTGTTTAATTTTGAAGGTGGCTGTTATGCAAAATGTGTAAACCTTAGTAAAGAAAAAGAACCACAAATTTATAATGCCATCCGTTTTGGTGCGCTCTTAGAAAATATTGAGTTTTACGAAGGAACTACTACCGTTGATTTTGATAATATTTCAAAAACAGAAAATACACGCGTAGCATATCCAATTAATTTCATTGATAATGCCGTTGAACCAAGTGTAGCCGGTATTCCTAAAAATATTTTCTTTTTAACCTGCGATGCTTTTGGTGTGCTGCCCCCAATAAGTAAACTTACTCCGGGTCAGGCTATGTATAATTTTATAAGCGGATATACAGCCAAGGTTGCCGGAACTGAAGTAGGGGTTACCGAGCCGCAAACAACCTTTAGTGCTTGTTTTGGAAAAGCATTTTTACCATTGCACCCAACAAAGTATGCCGAGTTGCTTGGCAAAAAATTAAAAGAGAATAAAGACATTAAAGTGTGGCTGATAAACACCGGATGGAGCGGAGGCGCTTATGGTACAGGTTCCCGTATGAAACTTTCTTACACACGTGCCATGATTACTGCTGCATTAAATGGCGAGTTGGATAATGTAAAATTTGAAACATTGCCTGTGTTTGGTTTGCACTACCCAACCACATGCCCCAATGTGCCGGTAGAAATTTTAAATCCTCGCAACACCTGGGCTGATAAAAATGCCTACGATAACAAAGCTGCCGACCTCGCACAAAAATTCGTTAAAAACTTTGAGCAATACGCAAGCCATGCCAACGAAGAAATAATGGCTGCTGCACCTAAGGTAGCCGTTGTAGCATAAAATATTTTTTTTCTTTTTTTCCCCACTTCGTATTGCGGAGTGGGGTTTGTTTTAATTGACATGGATGATATGAAAAGAACAAAGCACGCTGCTTATATAAAGTGTGTTTCAATAATTGATGAGAGAATTGCAGGCCTTAAAAATTCAATAGCCACACTTTTAGACGATGCCGAAAGTGAAATGAAAAGTTCTGCCGGTGACAAGCACGAAACATCGCGCGCAATGATGCAATTAGAACAGGAAAAACTAACTTACCAATTAGCCGAAGCTGAAAATCAAAAAGCTGTTTTGGAAAAAATAAATCCGCAACAGGTTTTACAAAATGTTACAACAGGCAGTTTGGTTGATACCAATATAAACACCTTATTTTTTGCAACAGCCATGGGTAAAATAAATGTTAATGGCAAAGATGTAATGGTGCTTTCCGTACAATCACCATTAGGAGTTGCGCTAAATGGAAAAGCAAAAGGTGATGTGGTAGATTTTAATGGGAGGCAGGTAGAGATTTTAGAGGTGAATTAGGGTGATGTTACGCAGAGGCGCAGAGCCCGCAGAGAAAGTAATTTTTATTTATACGCTCTGCGCTACCTGCGCCTCTGCCTGACAACTTAATTCAATCTACTCCTTCCAAAAAACCTAACCCATACCCAAGTTAACGTAAACGTAGGCACAAAATCTAATCCCGGAAAAGCTTCCTCAATAAAATTGATAATGCCCCCGGCAATACCCACCTTCCCACCAAACCACCTGTACAAAAGGTAAGATGATAATGGTGCCCAAACCACATCAGCCACTTCTGCAAACCACGGAACCATATAGGTAAGGCAACCTATTGCATCCATTACCAAACATAATAACAATGATGGCAATTTATTCGAAGGAGAAATTATAGATTTTGTTTCCATATAGTTAAAGCGTATTTAAAAACTTTAACGCCTTTTTTCCTCTTGAAATAATTGCAGGCTCGCCATTACGCATTTGTTCTTCAAGCAATAACTTTAACTCATGGCTTAGCTCAGGTTGCTGTTGGCAAATATTGCACAACACAGTAATTGAAAATGCGCGTATCGCAATGGCTTCGGTGCCGCTGCTTAAATACTTAAAACAAATATCGGCCGCTTTGCCCTGTAATTTTTCAGGTACGGTAACATACTGCATAACTCTAACGGTATTACGCTTCACAGCATCGTGCAAATTTTTTTTGTAAAGATTATCAATCAATACCTCAAGTTGCGGATAAATTATTTCAGGGCATTGTTGCACACAAAAGCTAAGCGTCCACGCAGCTTGAGGTGCAGAAGTATTGTTACTTTCCAAAAGTACTTTTATAAGCTGTTTAAACAATGCGTCATCGCAACCAATCAGGCTTGCAACTTTTATTGCATTGCTTTTTGAAATAATCTTAGAAAGTTCTTTTTCAATATTCATTTGTCAATGATGAAAAGGCAAGTAGTTCACCTAACGTATAAAAATCACTATCCCTTGTACAGGTTTATGTATTGCTCTTCGATCTCGTAAATTCCACCTTTAACCTGATCTTGCAAAGTCTGCTTCGCTACAAATTCAATAATTGCACTTTTATCTTCGAGTTTTCGTTTCGTTTCGGGTTCCCATTCAGCATCCTTTGGAACAAAAATTATTGCAACACAATTACCCCCACCAAACTCATAATAAAATTTTATTTCCGAAACACCATCTTTATAAATGACACTACCTCCTCTTCCATCGCTTAGGTAACGCAAACTTCTGTTCATTGCATCTGGTTTAATTTGTTTTTTATAATTATGCTTTATCAAAATTGCAACAATAGTTACAACAAGCAAAAGCCAAAAATATGGCGACCTAAAAACAAAATCTGGTACGTATCTGAGCTGTAATGTTAAGAGGTTATTCATTTATCAGAGAACCATTCAGCTTTTCAAAAATCAATTTTTGCTACGCGTGATTTCAAAAGTTCAATCACCTCATTATCGCTCTTATACCTGCCGCCTATGTTCACAAAGTTTTTTGCCAGCAAGTCGTAACGTTTGCGCATCAGGTAAATAAATATGTGCAGAAAATGTATTCCGTCAAATACAATAGCATCATGCTTAGCATATTCATTAATGGTGTTTTTAAAAAACTGTGGATGCTCAGTCCAGTGCATTGCCGGTTTAATATGATGGCTTATATGGTATCCATCATTCCAACATTTGTGATTGTAAGGCGTATTAATACATGTAACACTGTTGCGGTAAGGATTTGCTGATTGCGCTGCGCATACAAATGAATGTTGGGCCCAGTTGCCCATAAATGCCACAAGCCTATAAACAATATACGGAATAATAAAAACAATCAAGGTAGCTTTAAAACTTATAAAACTTAACGCTATAGACATACCCACAAAAAATAACTCGCCACGAATAGTTGCCATAAGCAGCTTATTTCTTTTTTTACGAAAAAAGTATGCAGCCAAATCGTAAGTTCCCCGCACATAAAATGCTACTATGTAATGCGAAAAGGCTTTTATAGAATTTCGCTGGTAAGGCATTGTGCTACTCTCATCCTCTTTAAGATTATTTTCGGGGTGGTGCATACCTATATGATGTGCGTAATATAGCTCTGGAGAATGACCAAAGAATGGCGCAACCACCCACGGCAAATAATAATTTAAGAAGTTATACTCTTTACGGAAAAATGCACGATGACTGGTGCAATGCAACATAAGCCCAAAGGGACCTTTAAATGTAAACGTGTTTAAATAAGTAAAAGCCAATGCAGTAAGTACCCACCACCAACCCTTTACCGCTGGCACAAAAAGTAAAATTCCTAGTGGAATCATGGTAAAAGTAATCTGCAGTGTGAGATATATAAAAGGTAGATCTCTTTTATCGCGGATGAGTCGAAGGAAAAACCTATCTAAATAAGTGTATGATGTTTCAACAAAAACAGGATCTGTAATATCGGGCAGGTTTTTCAATGTGTTGTATTCAGATTAACCGATAAACAAAAGTAGTATAATAACAACACAAAAAATTGCACCTTTAAACAATAAACAAGCAAACTGTTTGTGATAAGCATTAAACAGAAATTACCTGTTATAGCTTTTTATAGTAAAATCTAAAAGCTGAGCCTTTTAATTCGCTACCACTCCAACTTCATTTGCGACTTTTTGTCTTGCCTGTCATCATCTTTTTTTTTTAGATGCGATGTGGCTTTTAAAATGTCATCAGCATTGCTGAGCTTAATTTCGGGTCGTGGTTCTTTTTTTGTTTTAGGAGCATCTACCTCGGTTATTCTATGCACCGGAAATTTGGTAATTATATTACCCACCGAGCCCCGGTTTTTAATAAGCACATCGTTAAAATTAACAGGCACTATGGTGTTTTTTAATTTAGGGCGCGGCTTTAAAATTACGTTTACAAAAGGTGCATTGTTTACCCCCGTAATTTTAAAATAGAGAATTTTACTGTAGTCAGAGCCCTTGGTAAGGTCGTAAACCTTATCGCGCGTTATGCCCGTAATGGCGCATCGCTTAGCCATAGTACCGCCTTTAAATCCATCCTTAAAAATGAGGTTGTAAATTTTATCTTCTTCGTTTTTATTAAATACGGCAATATGTATAATGTCCTTTCCGAAATAAGTTTTCTCCTCTATCTTTTTTATGGAATACTTACCGTCAGACGTTATGGCAATTACATCATCCATATCAGAACATTCGCAAACAAACTCGTCCTTTTTCATGCCGTAACCAGCAAAGCCTTCTTCGCGGTTCACATAAAGTTTGGCATTATTAATAACAACCTTTTTCGCTTCAATAACTTCAAAGCCTTCTTCGCTTATTTCTGTTTTACGCTCTCTGCCTTTGCCGTATTTTTTTAGTAGCTCTTTAAAGTATGCAATGGTGTATTGTGTAAGGTTGGCAAGATTTTCCTTTACATCTTTCATTTTTGCGTTCAATCCTTTTATGTGCTCATCGGCTTTGAAAGAATCAAATTTTGAAATGCGTTTAATTTTTATTTCAGTAAGGTTTACAATATCTTCCTCAGTTACTTCGCGTTTGAGTTGTTTTTTAAAAGGTGTTAATCCTTTGTCAATTGATTTTATAACAGCTTCCCATGTTTCACACTCTTCAATTTTGCGATAAATACGGTTTTCAATAAATATTTTTTCAAGTGATGAAAAATGCCAGTCTTCTGCCAGTTCATTCAGCTGAATTTCTAATTCGCGCTTTAGCAGCTCCATTGTATTCATGGTGCTGATGCGCAGAATTTCGTTTACGCTAAGGAATGCAGGCTTGCCATCCAAAATAACACAGGAATTAGGCGATATAGAAACTTCGCAATCAGAAAAAGCATACAGCGCTTCAATAGTTTTATCACTGTCTTCGGCACTGTCAGGGTGAAGCGTAATAACAATTTCAACTTGGGCTGCGGTGTTATCTTCTACCTTTTTAACCTTTAGTTTACCCTTGTCATTAGCAGCAAGTATAGAATCAATGACAGATGTGGTGGTTGTGCCAAAGGGAATTTGCGTAATAACAAGTGTTTTTCGGTCTTTCTTTTCAATAACAGCACGCACCTTTATACGTCCACCACGCAAGCCTTCGTTGTAGTTTCTAAAATCGGCTATGCCACCCGTTGGAAAATCGGGCATAATGTTCGTTTTCTTTTTGCGCAACACATCAATAGATGCGTTTATCAGTTCGCAAAAATTATGAGGCAGCATTTTGCAAGCCAACCCTACTGCAATACCTTCAACACCTTGTGCCAATAGCAATGGAAATTTAACAGGCAGCGTAACGGGTTCTTTATTCCTTCCATCGTAACTCAACTGCCACAAAGTGGTTTTGGGATTAAACACTACATCCAACGCAAACTTTGAAAGGCGTGATTCTATGTAACGTGCAGCAGCGGCAGAATCGCCAGTATAAATGTTCCCCCAGTTACCCTGAGTGTCAATTAAAATATCTTTTTGCCCCATCTGTATCAGCGCATCGCCAATAGATGCATCGCCATGCGGGTGGTACTTCATGGTATTACCAATTACGTTGGCAACTTTGTTGTACCTGCCATCTTCCATCTCCCATAAGCTGTGTAATATTCTGCGCTGAACGGGTTTAAGTCCATCATCCATGTACGGCACAGCACGCTCAAGTATTACGTAGCTTGCATACTCTAAAAACCAGTTTTGATACATGCCAGCAATGGCAGTTTGCTGGCTGCTGTTTTGTTGGGGTGTTTTATTTTCTTCGTTCATTTTGTAGCTGTGTTAACCTTCAAGATTTAAAAACCTTTAAGGTTTATTATATCATTAATAACTATTTAGGGGTTCGTAAACTTTTACTGTTAATGATTTGAATAAATATTTTTTATGATGGTAGTTCCAAAGAAATATGGTTAACAAATCCGAGTTGCGTCTTTGCATTGGTGTAACGTAATTAAAACTTACTGTTTGCAATTTATTGATGAGTGAATCGGCAACAGCAATGCGGTTTACTTTATCGCCAAGGAAAACACCATCGCTTTCTGTTTTAACTGCAAGCATTACGGATGGCTCTTTCATTGTATCGGGCTGCATTACTTCGGTAGTAATATTAAAAAGCAAATGGTCTTTTTTTGTCATTCGCCCCCACAAGTATCTTGCATCGGGCGCAAATTCAATATGCTGGTCAAACAAATAATAAGTTTCTCCATTTACTTCTGTTGTATGCTCATCCCCTTTCTTAAAATTAATTTGTTTGGTTTCAATCAATTTGTAATTTGAGGGAATGTTAGCAACAAAAGCAGAATCATCAACAGTGGTACGATCAACTTCGTAAAACTTTTCGATGTCTTGTGGCTTTTGTGTCCTGAGAAATACTTTCCAGTAAGATGTTTTAGTGGTGCGCTCCCAATGCAATATCCTGTGCATGTATTGCCATGTTTGAAACAAACTCACAAACACTAAAAAGGAAAACAGCATTATGCCTGATACTTTAATAATTCCGGTTGAAGAAAATATTACTGACTGAATTACAAAGCCAAGAGGCAAGCTTAATAGTGTGTAAACATCTGTCATTCCTCTTTGCCCATAACTTGTATGAAACCACCAAGCATCCCACGATGCGAGCATCCATATCTGCATGGCTACTATAAGGAAGACAGCAACAAATAGTTGTTTTTTCCTTTTCAAAAGAAAATAAAAACCAGCAATTGAAAAAATCATTACAGGAGTGTAAAGCAGCCAGCCTTTTTTGTAGCTGAATAAAAACTTTGAAAGGTGCGCATGAAACAGATCCATTGTTTCGCCACGGTTAAACGAAAGCCAGTTGCCGCTGACGTATTTGAAGTAAACAAACTGAGGTAAACCGATAAAAAAGATTACTGCAATCATTGAAACAATTTGGAAACGGTATTTGGCAATCAGCAATAATTTTTCTTTTACTGATTGCAAACTGTAAACATTATAAAGTAACGGAAAGAGAGCAAGCAAAACAGCAGGTGGTCTGATAAGTGCGGCTAAGCCAATGCAGGCAGCAAGCAATAATGCCGTTTGGGTTTTAAAAGTCTGGTGCCATTTAATGGTGAGCAATACAATTGCAGAGAGCAATGCTGAAATGTAATTGTGCACCATTACAGAATCTATTCCGCTTTGGTAAAAGAAGTTAGTGCCTGCAACTACAACAAGCAAAACAACGGCTGAAACTTTATCTTCAAAAAAAAGAAGGAGCACTTTGCGCAGCAGATATACGTTGAGTATAAAAACAAGAAAAGAAGTAATCACTGCAAGCAATTCAAATGGTTTTGAGTAGCCATCGTTATCGTATCCAAAAACTTTGCACGCAACTTGCGCAAGAAAAAAACCGGGGGCATACACCACTGCCATTCCCATTGAGTAAATGTTTATTCTCCTCCCTTCTATTCCATCAGCATATTGATAAGGATAACTACTTGGCTCATACTTTTTGTAAAGCGCATCAAGCCACTGTGAGTTTTGCATGCCAACATCATTATAAATAAAAGTTGAAGGCAAGTAGAGATAATAGCCAAACATATCCCAGTTTAGGATTTCAAGCACGGGCTTATCTTTCATTTTAGCAAACCAGCCTGCTTTAATTACAAGAATGCTGGCGCAAATAATGAGAAAGACTGTATATGATATTTTATTTTTAATTGTGCTGATGTGTACTGTGATTAATGTGTAATGTTTTTACGCACTCCCTACCCCAGCTCGCTTTCGCACATGCTTAAGCATGGAGGGGAATTGGTGCTATGTTAGTGCTTTTCTTTTTCTTTTGAGCTAAACTGCTTCCGCTTCTAGTTCTTCTTCTATTCTTAAATTCTTTATGATAAAATCCTGCCTGTCGGGGGTGTTTTTACCCATGTAGTAATCGAGCAGGTGCTGTACGCTTGCTTCGCCATCGAGTGTAACAGGTTCGAGGCGCATTTTTTTGCCGATGAATAATTTAAACTCATCAGGAGAAATTTCTCCAAGTCCTTTGAATCTGGTAATCTCAGGCTTTGGTGCAAGTTTTTCTATTGCCTTAACTCTTTCTTCGTCTGAATAACAATAAATAGTTTCCTTTTTATTTCTAACCCTGAAGAGTGGTGTTTGTAAAATATAAACGTGGTTGTTCTTTACCAAATCGGGGAAGAACTGAAGGAAGAAAGTGAGCAACAATAACCTGATGTGCATGCCGTCTACATCGGCATCGGTTGCAATTACTATGTTGTTGTAACGCAGTTCTTCAATACCTTCTTCAATGTTTAATGCGTTTTGGAGGAGATTGAACTCTTCGTTTTCGTAAACTATTTTTTTAGTGAGCCCGAAGCAGTTAAGGGGCTTACCTTTTAAGCTGAAAACAGCCTGTGTGTTTACATCGCGTGAAATGGTGATGGAGCCGCTTGCGCTATCGCCCTCTGTGATAAAAAGTGTAGAAAGCATTTTATCAGTGTGCTTTGTGTTGAAGTGCACGCGGCAATCGCGGAGTTTGCGGTTGTGCAAGTTAGCTTTTTTAGCACGCTCGTTGGCTAACTTTTTAATGCCTGCAATTTCTTTACGCTCTTTTTCGCTCTGCAATATTTTTGCTTTCCAGGCTTCGGCCATAGAAGGATTTTTGTGCAGATAATTATCAAGCGCTGTTTTTACAAAATCAACAATGAAGTTGCGAAGCGAAGGTCCATTAGGGTATGTATTTTGCGAACCGAGCTTTGTTTTTGTCTGCGATTCGAACACGGGCTCCTGTATGCGGATACTAATGGCTGCATCAATGGACTCGCGTACATCACTTGGATCAAATTCTTTTCCGTAAAACTCGCGCGCGGTTTTTACAATGCCTTCGCGGAAAGCGGCTAAGTGCGTACCTCCTTGCGTGGTGTGCTGACCGTTTACGAACGAGTAATATTCTTCGCCATAGCTTGGCGTGTGGGTAAATGCTATTTCAATATCCTTATCTTTTAAGTGAACGATGGGATAAAGTGTTTCTTCGCTGAGGTGAGACTTTAATAAATCTAACAAACCATTTTGTGAAACATATTCTTTGCCGTTTAAGTAAATTTTTAACCCTACGTTAAGGTAGGTGTAGTTTAACACCATGCGTTCTACAAACTCGAGATTGAATTTGTAGTCGGTAAAAATTTCGTTATCGGGGGTAAAGGTTATGATGGTTCCCGGCTCATCAGTGCAAGGCTTAGGCTTTTGTTCTTTTTTTAACTCTCCACGCTCGAACTCGGCAATGGTTGTTTTACCTTCGCGTATGCTTTGCACTTTAAAGTATGTACTAAGTGCATTTACGGCTTTGGTACCTACTCCGTTTAACCCAACAGATTTTTGAAAGGCGCCTGAATCGTATTTGCCACCGGTGTTAATTTTACTTACACAATCAATTACTTTACCAAGAGGAATGCCGCGCCCGAAATCGCGGACGGTGACCT